>OJDR01000011.1_pt1 | contig 94520 bp, 92 predicted proteins | sample 1593081 | NCBI WGS metagenome assembly OJDR01 (sample SAMN05416873, study PRJEB24817) | seawater metagenome | isolation source: Sea water | place: Canada:Atlantic | collected 2013-11
CAACTTCATTAACATCGGCAAAGTCAGCAAGGCGATTACTGCGGGTTCTTAATTCGCCGGGCGTTTGCGGCCCTCTGAGCAATAAAAGACAAATAATGGCTCGTTGTTGGGCAGTAAATTTTAAATTGCCAAACTCAGTATCACAAAAACGATGAATATATTTACTCACTCGGCCCGAAGCTGTGTGGTCTATCATTAATAAATTCATTTTCACTAGTTCATCAACGCTATTTTGCACGTCGGCTTCACTAAGCGACATTACTGGCTCGCGATTACTTTTTTGATTACAGGCTGTGGTTATGCCGTTAATTGAAAGTGGATATTGCTCTGGCGTAGTGGTTTCTTTTTCTAGCATTACACCGATAATACGCGCTTGCTCTGCGGATAGTGTGATCATATGAAGGTATCCTTATAAAAAATAGCAACTTAACAAAAACTTGCGTCACAGTTATAGCAAGCAATATACGTTTTTACTATCTGAATATACTCGATAGCGCATAAAAAAAAACATAGCTAAAGTTAGTTCAATTTCCCTTACTCAAACAACTCTTTCATTGCAGGTAGCTCTTCAATGGCTTTATTTATCTCTGCAGCGGCTTCATTGACAATCTCGATACACAAGTCAATGTGGTTGACTTCTTCGGCTGATAAACCTTGTTCTAGTGCTTTACCCTTGGCTATAGCTATTGCGCCAAGCACTGATTTGACCATTTGACTCATGAGCAATTGCATACGCGGTAATGATATTTCAAACTCATCAGCAAAGTCGGCTAGCATATAGGCTGAAATGGGAGAGTTAAAGTTACCTGCATTGCCAGTATTGTACTCGCCAATTGACATTGCATAGTGTTGCGGAATAATGCTTTCTTGAGCACGTGCACTGTCGGCTTGGGAGTTTTGTACTTCCCTAATGATGGCCTCTATATTCACAAGATCATAAAAAGGCGTTAGCGCTAAGCCATTTTTATCGACAAAAAAACTGATGTTTTTACCATGTGCATCATAGTTACGCACTAGCATATTAAATGTCAGCCAACGAACAAGTTGAGTTTGATAAGCTTCAGAGTTGGTTGTTTCAACGTTAAATAATTTTGGAAATGAAACACCATCTCGGATATAGATACCATCGCCTTCATCACCAAATTGGCGTTCATATTTATAGGAAGGTGGAAGATTAGTCGCTTGGCAACCATCAATAACATGTCGGCGTAATACACCTGAGTTATCAGGTAAAATGCGTCTGTCGAAACGATCAATCACAAACGCTCGAACGCCACCATAGGTGCGTACTTCAACAGAAGGAACATTAAGACCAGACTCACCAGCAAGTAACATGGTAAAGAGTTCATTCACCGCGATAAATGGCGCTTTGCCTGTTTCGAACTTAACAATTTTGTTAGAACACAATTCTCCTTCGCCAAAGCCAAGCTTTCCATCCTTTTCAAGCAAATTAAGTTTATCTTGCACACCGGCAACTGATAATCGAGTTCGACCATCCCAATAAGTGATAGATTCGCCAGCGTCTTTAAAGCGAGCAAGCTTTTCACCTAGCTCAATTGGGGTTACTTCTCTAAAAGTAGTTTTTTTAACTGCATTCCTTTCTCCTCTAAAAGATAGCGCTCCAGAGGTTTCCTCACCAATTATTTTGATTAAGCCAAAGGTATTGTTTTTAGAAATAGTGGTATTACTGGTGATTTCTTCCAGGCCTTTACCTTCAGGTAATAAGTTTTGTAAATAATTTCTAACGGCTCGGTGGTCAAAGTTACCGTCTAATGGAAGATAAGGGGAGATCGCAAAGCCTTCATCAATCCATGATGGTTCATAAGTTAGCGAGATGTCAGTATCAGAGCCTACAGGAATGCTGATTGTGGCAATTTTCTTATGGTGGCCTATGAACACATATAAATTATTTACCTTAATACCACTGGTCATCACTTGCTCCGGTAATCTTGTTATTTTGTCTGTGTTCATCAGATATTAGACTGAATGACAAACCAAGATACTCCATCACTTTGAGTATGTTGGTGAGCTTAACGTTGGTATCGCCTTTTTCTATTTTTATCAGAGTAGGTTTTGATAGTGAAAGAGCTGCAGATACATCAACCAATGTCAGTTTCATACCTGTACGCTTAGCGGTGATCGCTTCAGCTAACTGCTTAGATGAGAAGCTTTTAGTTAAATCTGGCATCTTGGTGCTTTTAACCACTCTACCTAACGTTTGCTTTATTGACATACAGCCCCATAAGTTAACTTTAACTGACTTTTAAATATAAATTAGTCAATAAGAACTTAAAAGTCAACATTAGTTAACTTATGGAAGTGTTTAGTTTATCTTGCACCCATAGGTAAATTATAGTTAACTTTTGATAGGCTTATCGCTTGAGACACACCTAAAGTAAAGCATACTTTACTTTAGGTGTGTTTCAATCTATTGAGTAACTAAAAAAACTCGCCATTAGCAGAATTAATTTAGCTAGTTTTGGGTTGTCAGCATTAAGAACTTGAGACGTTAGAGCTATTGCTTTTTTGATTGCATCACCAAAGCTCATAAGAACACCGTCGTTTTCACCAAAAATGCCTAGCTTCCGACTGTTCGATGATATTGTATAATTTCGACACGTCGACCGAACATGTTTATGAAATCGACATTAACACCAAATTTGAGAAAAACCATAGAATAATGAAAAGTAAAAAGCCCCACAAAAGTGAGGCTTTACAATGGATTATTTAAAAAGCGGAACGTATTAAAACATTATTCAATATTCTGGATCTGCTTACGCATCAAAAATATATTTAACAATTAAAACAATAGCGTAAAGCAACTAAAGCAAGTGAAATCACCGTTATGTCACCAATTATGTCACCACTCAGAATTACTTAGCTTATTACAACTTGGCCCATATCCCAGCAGTAATCACTACCAATAAATTTTTTTACTTTATTTAAATCCAAATCATTGCCTGGATCAGTTATAGGAAAACCATGGTATAAGTTTAAATGGTGATTATAGAATTGAAACCATTGCTCATTAAAGCATGCATAAGTAGATCTTTTTCCTGCAATTCCAATACTTGAAGAAAGAGCTTGTTGTGCAGAGCTATGATCCAAAGCCATTTTACTCCAAACATTCCCGCTGACTATTATATCTTTCGGAATTCTATGTTTAGGGTTTTCATCATAAAGCCATGTAGCTTCAATTACAGACTGAGCAGACACATAATTGCTAACCGACTTTTCAGTGCCATTTGAACGAAGTTCTATTCTATCAGCATTAAATTTACTATGTTTAATAGATATAATGGAGTGAGTTGTTTCATTGTCATACGCAAAGTGGAGGGCCGTATTTAAGCAACAAGCTTTGTCTCCGTCATTTAATTCATTGATCTTAGTAAATTCTTTTAAATATGGTCCCTTAACTAAATTAACTAATATTTTTTGTAGTAAAGTTTTATTCCCTGGAGAATAACTTTTCTGAAGTTGCCATAAAAACTCATGGAGTGTTAGATTTCCTATCAAATTTTTATGCTTGAGATCTTCAGTTCTCAAAATAGGCTTGAAATTCCTAATTAAGGACGTCTCATCAATAGTATTTACTAAGTCGTTTAACGCAATTTTTCCATCATTAATATCCTCAAATTGACCAACAAAAGATTTTTCATTTATACAGTATTGCACTAAAACAGCCTTAATAAATCTTTATCTAATTGATCAAAGAAACCTACATCTAGATTCGTAAAGTTACCATCTTGGTCTATTTTAATTTCTTCAACATGTCTCTCATCATTAATTTCTGATATCGAATTAATAATAATGTGGCTTTCGGAAACTTGATTTTCTTTGGCAAAAATCCTAAAACCATTAACTATATGGTCACTATGTGTTTCTACAATGACCTGTACATCATGCATAGATAATAAACCAAGAAACTGAGCTAAAGCGGACTGTGCTTGAGGATGCATATGAACTTCTGGGTTTTCCACGATTAGCGTTCCACCTGGTTTAATACATAAACCTGCAACAATAATAGGGAGAATATAGCTAATACCAAACCCTACATTTATCGGCCTAATTGGTCTTTTCGATTTTCCCGGTAAATACGTATTATAAACTTTATCAATCTCTTCAGTCTTAGTAACTTTCATATCAAAGCCTGGACAAATCTTTCCCATCGCTACTTTTATTGCAAAATCCGTATATATTTTACTATCAGCTTCGTCTGAACCAATCAGGTCATTACAAATGATTCTTGCAAATGCTTGATTAAATACAGGTTGCGGCGCATAACGTTGATATTCTGAAAGTGTATACTCACCATATATTCCAAAGTTAAGCTTTGATTGATCCCTATCAATATCAAAACTAGCTCGAGGTCCATGTCGTTCAGCTGATAAATATACAAAATCATTGTTAAAGCTGGAAATTGCTTGAGATGATTCAGGTGTCATTCTTGCTTCATAATGAGTACGATTATCTGTCGTCACTTTTAGTTCAACGGTATCATCATTTACAGAAATTTTTATCGTATCATCCAAAGCACCATGTGAAAAAACATCGTAAATAGTACCGAAACTAAATAATTCACCATAGAATTCTAACAATCCACTTTTAAGGTTATTTTCATTCTGCTTTATTAATAATAAAGATTGGATTGCAGTAGATTTACCAGCCGAGTTTGCTCCACAAAAAACGGTTAAGTTTGAAAAGTTGAAGTCTTGTTTTTTGAAACATTTAAAGTTTATAAGTTTTAGTTTATTAAGCATGATAATTACTAATATACCTAATCAATTTGTCTAAAGTCGCTAGAGGTTGAAAGAATCGAAATGGTTTAAAGTCGTTTACATTAATTGGAATACCTATAGAGTCTAGAGTCACTAAACTTAATGCTTCATCTATCGATAGCATATTATTTGATAAACTATAAGCTTTGATCTTGGATGAGTAAGTTAAATCAATTTGCTTAACACCTTTAATTTCACAAAGTAAGGATAAGCTTCTCCCAACTAATGTATGTTCTACATCAAAGTCGTTATGCTCCACTAACATCATTGTCTTATCTAATGCAGTTTCTATTGAATCATCATGCAAAAGCTCTATGGGAAGATCAACGTTCTCGATACTATAAGAATATTTATTATTTACGCCATAAATAATTCCTTCTAGTAGCGTATTAATAAGAATTAAACCTAAATAAAATTCCTCTATTCTAGCATTGCTTTTATACCTTTCTTTACCAAACCGGCCTCTTATCTGGCTCACCGTAACTATGCGAGAATAATTTTCGGCTAAACTCCTTAGCTTTTCAGAAGCTCTACTAAAGGCGTAATTCCTTGCAATTTGAGAGACATTTTTGTTTCTATCACCTTCATGATAACGTCTATAGAATTCGCATTTCAGACGAGGGTTTACATCATGATAAATAGTATTTATTGTAATAACTGAATCAACCAATGCATTTTGTATTCGAAACTCTAAATCAGAATAATAACAACCATTCAAATCATTTAAGACAGTAATTCTTTTTAGATTAAACTCATTATTTATAAAAGCTCGTATAGCTTCTATACGCTGAATTCCATCGATTATTAGAAGGGAACCATATTTGGTTTCCTCAACCCAAATCGAACTAACAGGAAGTCCTAATAGTAAGGATTCAATAAACTTTGACTTTTTGGCCTGAGACCAAGCAAATGATTCTCTGAATTCAGAAAACAGATCAAGCCTGCCTGTTTCAATATATCTCATTAAATCGTTAGTCGCGGCCTGATGAACTTTGGTTTTAAAACCAGGTTCAAGAAATAGGTTCATAAAAGTCCCCTCTTAGTATGAAAGCTCATCATCCAGTAAGTCATGTTAAATTGAAAGTATCTTCCCACAATGTTACCTAATACCATCTTGCAATAGCTCTTGCTCCCAATCATCCTCAAGCAGCATTTTAAATTTCATTCCACCAGAGGCCATTTCTAACTCAAGTTCACCAGCATTAACAGCATTTTCAACATGCGTGGTTAAAAGCTCAAAGAGTTCACGTTTATATTCTGTATCATCATTGCCTTTTAAGAATTCACCTTTAGTTTCTAATAATGCAAAACTAAGTTCTCCTGTTTTCTTTTTATCTAAGCAAACTAATAAATCTGGATATACTTTTTGTTTTTGCCAACCTTGTAAACTATAGTCACGCTGATTAACAGCTATACGATGCCACCAATGCACAGTTTTTCGTCCATCTAAATACCAGGCAGTATTTTTTTCCAACTCATTAACACCACGTTGGTATACTTTCTCATAAAGGCTTCGCTCTAGATCTTCTCCATTCTTCCGTTTAAGTAAGCAGTCTTCCTCGCTAACTTGAACCGTTACTTGCTTGGCAAGCTCCCAGTTCAATTCTGAATCCTTCGGTGTTACTAACCGGAGTGAAATATCACCTGTTGAAATTTTGCTACGAAATAGCTTTTCGCTTAATGAAGATACTTGTGCACTTAAATCCTTTTTCATCAATTTAAGTAGCTCTAGTCTACCGACGAAAAGCTGTTCTTCTGATAAGCCTTTTTCTCTAAGACTTTTAAGTGTGCTCTTTAAAATTCTCATACATTGCCAAGGGTTAGGAACAACGTCCATTAGCTGACGAACTAAAAATGGCTCATCTAAAGGCTCCCCTATAAGCTCTTCAGCTTCTTGTTGAGACAGCTCTAACCCTAATTGTTCAGTATTTCCCTTTTTCAAGTATCCTACTCTGGCAATTGTTCGTTGAAGGGTATCGTCTGTAAGTTCAACTGTATCTGCTTTCCCAAACTCAAATTGCTCCCAATCTAATTCACCAAGAATATCTCGGTCATAATCAAATTCACGAAAACCCTCTGTTTTAGATTCGTCTTTACATAATACTTTAGGAAGAAAAATACGAGGTAAATTCCGAAATTTCTCTCGCAACTCAATGGTGACGGCTTGAGTCTCTGGAATACCTGAACCATCGTCATTGCCACCTTTTACATAACCAGCCAAGTCCCCCATCCCTTCGTCTTCTAAGCCTTTACGTACACCGTCTATGGCCGTACTAACATCTTGATCAAAGGTAAATACATAACACTCATCTAGTTGCTTATTTTTAGTTAACTTGGCTTCTGGTTGTCTAAGAATTCGTCCTACCATTTGTGTTAAAGCAGTTTGTGCTGTCATTTTAGAGAGAATAGTTAACACGTATGCAAAAGGGCAATCCCATCCCTCGCGCAAAGCATCTTTAGTAATAATAAAGCGAACTTTACTGTATTCGCTCATCAAATCTTGATTACTAATTTCATCTGCGCTTGCCGTTTTTACAGCAATAGCTGCCTCATCAACGCCTAAAATTTGAATTAGATACTCTCTAACATCTTCAGTATGTACAAACTTATTATCACGTTGTTCTTTTCCTGTCCGTTCAACACGAATTAACATTATTGGTCGGATATAACGACCTGTATCATTTTGTAGTTTATCCGCTTCTAACTGAAGTTCATTCAATTTTGCATGTGAAACAGATAGGGTGTGCTTCCAATCAGCTTTTTCTTCGTTGATTATATTGATGGGCAATTTTATCATTTGCTCATCCTTTAGATCTGTTCCCGGTACATTCACCATCACATTTGATTGGTGGGTACCTTTTGAGTTAGGAGTTGCTGATAACTCTAATATGAATTTTGGATTGAAATTGTGAAGTGTATCTCTTGCTGTTTCACTATAAGCTTTATGTCCTTCATCGATAATAATCGTTGGTCTTACTAAGCGTAATACATTACCCAAGCTCATTTTTATAGAAGTTACCGAACCAAACAGACCACCTTCACCCAAATCGTTGCTATCCAAATTACGAACTTCTTTGAGTAAATCTTCATTTGCAATAATATCGTCTTCAACAGGAAAAAATGATGTGAATCGCCCACTATCTCGAAACATTTTTAATGTCTCTTTTGACTTTCTAGCAGCTGACGGCAACATTAATAACATTACACATAGTTGTTGTTTTACATCAGCCTTGGTAAATGCATCATTCTTCTCTAGTAACTTAACGCGGCCACCAGATGCTCTTTCAAGCATTTGCCGATAAGGATGCTCTCTATTGGCTAACTGTTTCCATGTTTGTTTATAAATTGCATCTGAAGGGACCACCCAGAGGATTAGTCCAGTCTGTAGTTTAAAATAATCCGTTTGAATACGCTCAACACTTGAAGCAGCAAGTAGCGTTTTGCCTCCGCCAGTAGGAACGCGGTAACAGATATTTGGAATACTTCTATCTAAGCCATCGTAATGACTTAGATAAGGAGCAATAAATTTTTTGCCTCTTGCATCACTTAAATGAGGAAGTAATCGCTGTTTGTTTAACTCTTTCCACGCTTCATCACAATAGTTAGCAAGCTTAACGTCTTTACCTTTGCTACGCTGAAATTCAACAAAGTCTTCTGCATCACCACGCTGTTCATCAAGAATACTGAGGTATTTGTCTAACTTATCTAAAACACCTTGTTGATAATCTTTTAATTCCATGATTAATTCCCCATTATTCTATGAACTGCATACGGAAGTTGACAAAACTCGATACGATTTTTTGACAGTTCCTTCTGACTCATAAACTTAGCTACTGCAAATACAATAGTGCGTTTACCTTTAGCACCAGAGGCTTTAATAGCTTCTAATTTGTCATTATTAAGTGCAGCTTCATTGGAGCGAAGCCAGGTTGCATCAGGTTTGTAGAATAAATGAATTCGGTATAAATCGGTTTCACCAACAAGACCATCTACTGAAGGCTTCGAAACTGCTTCAAGTGAACGTCCTGTAGCAGTGTAAAAAACGTATTGAGCAAGAGCCTCATGACTTGGTAGCCCTTCACCTGTTAGTAAACCTTCGATGTTAATTGGCTCCCCAAGAGTACAGTAAGTAAAACTCCCCCCTAAACCAGGTGCGTGTTCCTCTATTTTTCGCTCACCGACAACAGTTAATACACCATCTTTTATTTCTTTTTTAATATTATCAAAGCTATTGCCATATTTAACTTCTAGTTGTTCTACCTTAGCTAATATGTCAGGTGATTTTTTATAAAAATTACTCCAAGTAAGTTTTTCTTTATAAAGCTCTTCTCTCTGTGTCCCTTTGTATTCATAACCTGAGATTACATTACTAACTCTTTTGGCTGTCATCGTTTCGGCATAGTCCTCACATTCAATGAGGATGAAACGTCTATCACCATTATCTTTTTTATTTGCTTTTAATACAGCCTCAGCGGTTGTCCCTGAGCCAGCAAAAGAATCTAAAACTACAGATGTAGGTTGTGTAGCAAGCTCCAGTACTCGCTGAATCAACCTAACTGGTTTTGGTGTTACGAATACATCACCAGAAGTATCAAAATCTAAAATATCAAGTAATGTTCTCTTTGCTTCTTGAGTATGACCAACATCAGACCAGTGCCATATAGTCTGAGGCACACGACCTTGCTTCACCTCAGTAAGAAAAATTTTAGGAGCAGGTATATTATTTCCTGATTCCCCCCACCAAATCCTATTGTCTTCATCTAACTTCCAAAAGTTTTCTTCCGACACTTTCCAGTACAGCCCTCTAGGTGGTCCCTCTACAACGCGACCGCCAGGACATTTAATTGAGTAAGTTCCCTTACTATAAAAATTTCGAGCCGCTAAATTATTGGGTCTCCATGGGCCTCGTGGATCATCATCAGGGTTTTTATACTTAGCATTAGATTCCTCAGCACGTTCAAGTAAATTGGGTACCCATGTTTCAGCATTTTTAGCATAAATTAATATATGGTCATGGTCTTCTGAAAAATGACGAGCGGTGCTTTTAGGGGCATAATTTTTATGCCATATACTCCCCGTTATAAAATTTTCTTCTCCAAAAACTTCATCCATTAAGACCTTAAATTTATGAACTTCATTATCGTCTAAAGTAATCCAGATACTGCCGTCTTCACTTAGAAGTTCCTTTAATAGATTAACTCTAGGCCACATCATACAAAGCCATTTATCATGGCGTTCAAGGTCTTCTTTATCTACAGGGTTTGCTGATTTTTTTAACCACTCTTGCATTAAAGGAGAGCGAACATTATCGTTGTAGCACCACCCTTCGTTTCCTGTGTTGTATGGAGGGTCAATAAATATACAATCAACCTTACCTGCATGAGTTGGTAGTAAAGCTTTAAGTCCTTCAAGATTATCACCATGGATGATCAAATTATCATCTAAAGTTGGAGCCTTATTCTCTTCAGGTAATGACTTTTCTTTATCTATTTTCAATTCACGAAAGGGAACACTTAAGTGGTGAGAGTAAACAAATTGTTTACCTTTAAATTCTAATGATGGCATCTTAATTTCCCATTATTTTATGAACAGCATACGGCAACTGGCAAAATTCAATTCGATTCTTAGTAAGCTCTTTTTGGCTCATAAACTTGGCAACAGCAAATACGATAGTTCGTTTTCCTTTAGCGCCTGAGGCCTTGATAGCTTCTAGTTTGTCATTATTAAGTGCGGCTTCATTGGAGCGTAACCAGGTTGCATCAGGTTTGTAGAATAAGTGGATACGATATAAATCAGTCTCACCGATAAGACCATCTACTGAAGGCTTTGAAACAGCTTCAAGTGAGCCACCTGTGGCAGTATAAAAAACGTACTGCGCAAGAGCTTCATAACTTGGCAAACCTTTGCCTGTTAACAAACTTTCAATTTGAATTGGCTCACCAAGGGTGCAATAAGTAAAACTGCCTCCCAAGCCAGGGGCTTGCTTTTCAATCTTTCGTTCACCTACAACAGTTAACACACCATCTTTTATTTCTTTCTTTATCTTGTCGAATTTATCGCTATGTTTAGCTTCTAGCTGATCTACTTTGGATAATATGTCGGTAGATTTTTTAGAGAAGTTACTCCAGGTTATTTTTTCTTTCAGTAATTCTTCTTTTTGAGTTCCTTTAAATGGATAACCTGAAATGACTTTTCGCACTCTTTCAGCAGTAAGCGAATCTGCATAATCTTCACACTCTAATAAAATAAATTTCCGATCACCATCATCATGTTTATTTGCTTCTAGAACTGCATGTGCAGTGGTACCTGAACCAGCAAAAGAATCCAAAATTATGGCATTTTTTCCTGCTGATAATTCTATACACCGAGCAACATGACTAAGAGTTTTTGGGGCATGACCAAGTGGATTATTACCAGCAAATATATTTTTTAATAATGTAGTACCTAAATCAGTAGCAAATTCAGGTCCACTCCAAAACGATTTAGGCTTTTTCCGATTGGAACTATCTTCTAGATCTAAATAAACTCGATATGAAATATCTAAACGCCCTTTATTAGATTCTTTGGCTTTCAAGTCTTTTAAATTATCTGCAACTCTTTTTTTCCCCCAACGCCAGCGCCCATCAGTACCATCACCTCTCTTAGGTAGGATCTTCACACTTTCATTGCTTTGAGGCTCTAACGCAAGACTATCATTTCCTTTATCCCAATAAATGGGGTAGAACATTTTGGGCCGATCTTCTCTTCGATCTTCACTTCCTCTCTTTCGTAGGTCTCTTAAAGAGTACGGTATTCCTTCTTCATCGACTAAATCAAATTCTGCAATTTGCTTTTCTGTTAATTCCAGTCCTCTGGAAATATACTCATCACCCGAATAAACAATGATATACTCATGGGTTAGAGCCAGATGTTCTTTATCATTACGGCCTTTTAAATTATTAACAACGACAAATAGTCCAACAAATTTATCTTCTCCAAAGATTTCATTCATAACAACTTTGGCATTATTAACCTCGTGATCGTCAAGAGTTAGCCAAATACTGCCTTCTTCGGAAAGAAGTTCATTAAGTAGTTGCAACCTTGGCCACATCATACATAACCATTTGTCATGCCGTTCAAGATCTTCTTTATCTACTGGGTTAGCTGATTTTTTTAACCACTCCTTCATAAGTGGTGAACGGACATTATCGTTATAGCACCAGCCTTCATTTCCCGTATTGTATGGAGGATCAATAAATATACAGTCAACCTTACCTGCATGAGTTGGTAGTAAAGCTTTAAGCCCTTCAAGGTTATCACCGTGAATGATCAAATTATCTTCAAGAGATGGTGAACTGCCTTTTCCTGATAATGACTTATCTTTATCTATTTTTAGTTCACGAAAGGGAACACTTAAGTGATGTGAGTAAACAAACTGTTTACCTTTAAATTCTAACGTTGGCATTATAGCTCCATTAATTTTTTTGCTTTTCTATCCAAGCTTCTAGATCTTCACGTTTAAAACGCCAAGCACCACCAACTTTAAAGCCTGGTAATTTGCCTTCAGCGGCCAAGCGGTATGCGGTTTTTTCAGTTAACTTTAGATATTCTGCTACTTCCTTGATAGTAAGGATTTGATCAGTCATAGGATAAGCTCTCAAAATGATTAATTAGAGAATATGGGAAAATTAGGGAAAATACTACTATTGAAGTGTTACTTGAGACTCAAAGGCAAAAATTTTTTAAAATTATGGCCGTTTATTTGTTATCAAAAAACATTAGTTAATCCCTCTTTCTTCGAAAGAGATAATTCTATGTTGGGTCTATATAGAAGTATTTATTTTGATTTTTATAAAAAATAATAAAATATTTGAATAAATAAAAAGGAATAAAAGAAAGATAAACTATTAAATCCCTCTTCTTCGAAGATTAGAAAAAGAAGAAATATACATTTAACTTTTGAATTTAGATTATTTCATAGAAAAATAGAATTGTCAATTTTAAAAGGCAAAGGTTTGCAATAAAACCCTTATAATACATATACGTACAACAACACCCCCTTGACTTTTAAGAATATTTTTGATAAGTTTATATATGACTAGTGACCGACTAGGCCTATCACTTCGTGTAAGCGTCGGAAATTAGAAATTTAACTTCGGATAAGAACAGATATCTATCACGCTGATTGAATATCTCATGGATAATTTAACTTAATCTATGGTGATATTATGAATAACAGCTATCAATTTTTCCATCTTGAAACATATGCGGATAAACCTCTAAAAAATACTTTACGTCCTTCTGCTGAGGCAGTCGCACGCGAATGCCAAAGAGTAGAAAAATCTTTCCCTCACATATTGAATCCACAAAAACCACTACTTCTTTATGGGGTAGAGCCTTTGGAAGCTCTTTCTGAAGTTCGTGAATTGATAAAAACTTGCAAAGATCCATTAGGTCGCAAAACTCGATCTGATGCTCAAATTATTGCATTTGGAGTTACCTCAATAAAGGTGAAAGCTACTCAGGAAAATTGGAATTCACCAGAAGTACAAAAATGGTCTAAGGATTCCATAGCTTTTTTCAAAGAAAGGTTTGGTGATTCATTTATTAGCTGCGAATGTCACCTTGACGAAGAGTATATTCATCTCCATCAAATTTTGAAACCTAAAATCAATGATGATGGAACTTTAAATTTGGAATCTTTTCATCCTGGATTAGCAGCTCAACGTGCCGTAAAGACGAAAACCAAAAGTGCCAAGGATCACGCATACAAAGAAGCAATGCGTAACCTTCAAGATGAGTACTTTCAAGCTGTAGGCATTAAAAACGGTCAACTCCGCTATGGTCCTCGCCGCCGCCGTCTCACTCGTAAAGAATGGTATGCACAAAAACGCTACGCTTCGCTTATTAGCAAAATATTTAACGAACAATCATCTTTAGTTTCGACGCTCACTAAAAAACTTACAAAAGCAAAGAGCGTAATAACCAAACTAATTATATCGAAATTAAAGCCCCAAAATGGTGCTGCAAACTCCCTCGAGGAACCAAAATTATGATTTCTGAATCGAAATTAACCCTTTATAGAAAAATGTACCAAATGTATAAGCCTTCGTCCCACTATGAGCTTGAATGCCTAGTTCATGAATCGGTTGGCGAACTAATTGATGCTCAACTTGATAGAGTAATATGTGAGCTTATATTGAAACAAAGAATAAATGAACTTGATAAATTAATAAGAGATCTAAAAGTTCATTTTGATGATGTGTATATTGATTTAGAGCAATATGAATACCATGAATTTGTTAGGAAGCTCTCTAAACTTAAGCCTTGTGACGAGTTATTAGAATATCATTTTTCAATAGTTGAACTACTAAAATTAATGATTCTACGAATCAAAATTTCGAATAGTGAAGCCTTTGCCTCAAGCAAAGTAAATACTATGATATTTGAAATAATTAATAAGCACATACCTGAAAAAACTAATCAACCTATTATTAATGATAAAGAAGATGAGAAACTCAAAAAAACACAAGAAAAAAGTACAGTAGAATTACTCATAGATAAAGATTCAAATGAAGTAATTGATATTTTTTCAATACTTGATATTTAGTAAATGTTAAGCGCTTAACATTAACCATATATAGATATCTGCTGCCTTTGGCAGGGGACGTTCTATCGCACTATAGTGTCCCCTTCTAAACTTTGCGTTACGAAGTTAATTATCCCATCACTTTTAGACTCTAATGATTTAAGATCGATAATAACCTTACGACTACCAGCTCTGTTAGCATGAGTTCTAGCAGCATCATACATATACCAATCTTTTTTTCCTCTCCGTATATAGCACTGTGTATGTGTAGGAATTCCCCTGTAAGTGGCAGAAAAAGGTGGATACCTTGGCCTGACCAGCGCCGTTACGTTTTGTCTATCTTGCTTTTTTAAAACTGTTGCAAGCATTGACTCCGCAATTTTAGCTGCCTCTTCAATATCTGAATATATTAATCCCCTGACATAGTTTGGCTGTTGAATTGCACTTAGGGATGTTTCAATAAAGTGCTTTTTGTCTGGTACTATTTGTATTCCTATTCCTATCATTGAAAACTCCTTGCTTTAGATAAAACGTAATTACACTTGACGCTATCTTTCGAATAAAACCTCACTTTATCCAATTCATTATTCAAATAAGCCACCACTACCAAATTAGCAAGCATTCTTTCAAGAGACTTTGTTTCCTGACTCTTTAATTCCATTTTAAAAACAAGCGTTTCAATTCCTATAGTTATAATTTTTACCAACTGTTCTTCGTTGAGTTCAATAGCCATATCCTCTTCAAGCAAAATGATAATAATAGTCAAATCAAATAATATATTTTCGTGTTCTTTATCAATAAAACTAAATTTTTCAGCAATAACTTTTGAGATAGTTTCAAACCTTTCGTAATTAAACATATTACGCTGCCTCCTGTTGTTGTGATTCAATTAGCCATTCCTCAATAGCGCTTCTGCGCCAGCCAAGTAACATATCACCAGCATAAACAGGCTTAGGTAGCACATTATCGCGTCGTAAGCGCCACAAGGTAGCTCTACTAACACTTAGCTCATATTGCATTTCTTTTAATGTAATAATTAATGTATCTTTCTTCATTGTGGTAACCTTTAAGTAAATCTTTCTGCTCATTCAGAAAGTAGCAACATGGTAAACAAGAAGCACAAAACAAATAATTGAGTAAAAATATTTTTTTTACGCAAATAAGTGATACTTATGGCAAAACATAATAAATCGAATGTGATAAGAACCCAGTTTTGGGTTAGGGAGTTACTAGAATCTCTTGAATTTGAATCTGTTGCTCAGTTAGTAAAACTATTGGAATTAAAGTGGATTAATGACGAACGTTTTACGGACGAACTCTCATTTTATAAAGCAGTATCTAAAGTTTGCCCTGATAAAACTCTTGCGAAAAAAGCATTTGAGTTATTACTTTCTAATCCCATTAACTCCACAAATTGGTATAAGTACTATAATGGAGAACAAGCATTAACAAAGAGGGCAAATAATATTTTTGATGCTTTTTCTATTCTAATACCTTCTTCCAAGTCAGTATTTCATCATGGAAAATATAACCTTCTTGAAATTATAGAAAGCCAGTTTGTAGGCGATGCGCTTAATGCGTATATCAAAGCTTTAACAGCATTTCACCAAAAGCATAATTTAACTCTTGAATCACGATTAAATTATGACAAATTTACTATGAAAAATTTGGAAAAAATTTATAACGTAAAAAGTATCCCCGATAAATTTGCCGAACACTATTCATGGGGTAAATTAAGGGAGGGATTTAATATATACGCATGCACGGTACCTAGAATGACAGATTGTATTTACATGAATGGTACAGAGGAAAACTACCCACAAGATTTTATTATTTTTGAGTTTGCAGAAATGTTCATTAGAGCAAATTTTTTTGGTAATGGTTTTGACACTTTGGCAAATGAATGGGGAAATTCACGTGATTCAGATCCAATGCGTGAATCATCCCCTATGGATGCCACTGAACTCTTCGGTAGAAAATGTATTACCTATTTATCAAGAAATTATGGCATTAATAAACAGCTGTGGCGTGATTCTTACCAAATATTTAAATTCATAGATAATTTATATAAAACAAAGGGAGAACATATAGATTACTGGGGGTATGAAAGTCAGAAAGATTGGTTTGAATAAATCACCTATCATTCAAAACTGGGCCATAATTCATTGACCAGCTTATAATGAGCTTCTTTGCGTTCCTCAAAGTAATCATATTGATCATAAGTTGCCATGATTTTTGGTAATTTATGATTCAAGCACCTCTCAGCAACGTGCGGAGCAACGCCTAAATTTGATAATAAAGTTCGACAACTTCTTCTGAAATCATGGATTGTAAAATGTTCTATTTTTAATTTTCCTTTTTTAAATAATGAAGATAATGCTGCATTTAAAGTGTCTAGTGAGATATGTGGATTTCTTTTACTCTTTCTACGGTTGGGAAATACATAATCAGATCCGCATGACAAAACCTTAAGCTCTAAAAATAATTCGACTAATTTGGTAGGAAGAGGGTATTCAATACTTAATCCGTTTTTACTGCGTTCTTTTGGTAAACTCCAGATCCCCTTATCTAAGTCAAACTCACTCCAAGGAGCGGCAAGCAACTCCCCTTTACGAACTCCTAAATTTAATAAAAGTATGCATGCAATATAGTTTTGTCGTACAAAACTATCTCTATTATCTCTCATAATTGCAAACACGTGCTTAATCTCATCAATTGTTAATGCCCTATCTCGTGATTTTTCTATACCTCCAGCATCTTTTGAGTCAAAAGCTGCTGCTGGGTTTATTTGAATCAACCCTAGCTTTATACCGTGGTTAAAGAGCTGTTTACAGTAAATCAGAGCATCATTTGAAATAGTAGGTCTTCCACTTTTATTAATTGTTCTTATAACAGTCCTGATGTCCATAGGATTTACTTCATGGATTGGAAGCTCACCAATAATCGGAGCAATGTCTTTTCTGTAAACTCTTTTTGGAATGTCAGGATATTTCAGTCTGTCCTCACAACCTTTTAACCAGTCAACTGCTAAATTATCAACAACTTTAAAATCAGAAAGAGTTGTTCGCTTATTATGAAATTTAGGATCAATTCCATCTTTAACTAATACCTTATAATTGGCCGCAATAGATTTTGCTTTGACCAATGGGATTCCTATAGGTTCTTCACCAAAATTCCCAATGGTTAACTCTTTCCTTTTACCATTAATTTTATACCTAAACGTCCAACTAGCTGTTTTACTATTTGAAATTCTCAAATATAAATTATCGTCAACTCTAAACCTACCAGCTTCTGACTTCTTGATTAACGACTTAATTTGCTGGACATTCATAATGGTGACACATAACAGAAAAACATAAACAAACCATACATGATGTCACCAACCTTGTCACCACAAAGATGAAACACAGAGGAACAACAAAAGAACACCAGAAACAAAAAAGCCGCTGTAGTCAGCGGCTTCGTTCAATGAAAAACAACGTGAAACACTCTGAACCCCTATTCGATATTCTGGATCTGCTCACGCATTTGTTCGATTAATACTTTTAGCTCTACTGCTGAGTTGGTGATATCGGCATTGATAGATTTTGAGCCTAAGGTATTCGCTTCGCGATTGAATTCTTGCATCATAAAGTCTAAACGACGACCTTGTGCGCCGCCCTTTTTCAAAATGCTGCGAGTTTCTTTGACATGGCTATATAGACGGTCAATTTCTTCATCAACGTCCATTTTTTGTGCGAGTAATACGAGTTCTTGCTCAACACGTGAAGATTCTAGCTCAATGTTAGCATCAGCAAATTTGTCAGTAATGCGCTTACGTTGCCATTGAATTATTTCAGGCATATGACCTTTAACAATCTCGGCTTGTTCGATAATACCATCTAAACGTTGTTCGATAAGCGCCTTCATATTGGCACCTTCATCTGCGCGGGCAACGATAAAGTCTTCTAAAGCTTGGTCAAAGCCGGCAAGAATTTCAGCTTGAATTGCATTCATGTCTGATTCTTCTGCTTCCATCACGCCTGGCCACCGCATGATTTCTAGCGGGTTAATTTGGCTATTCAAGGTTTGCTCATTGATCCAATTTGCATGTTTAAGCAAATTCTCTGCAAGCATTGTATTCATCGATAAATTGCTTTTTTCACCTGGGTTAGCATTAAAACGTAAATTGCATTCAACTTTTCCGCGATTTAATTGCTTGCGAAAGCGCTCACGCAAAACCGGCTCTATGCTTCTAAATTGCTCAGGTAAACGAAAATAGGTTTCGAGGAAACGTTGGTTAACGCTGCGAATTTCCCACACGGCGTTGCCCCACTCACCTTTAATTTCATGGCGAGAAAACGCTGTCATACTATGGATCATTGAATTTCCTAACTATCTAATATGGACTATAACTGAGATTATGCCCTAGCTAAGATCAGGTATCTACTGCAATCAGAGCTAGGGCAGGTATTTCTGCTTGCACTAATATTGTCTGTATTAGCTGATACTTTTTTGCCAGCGATCTTTTATATGATCTGCGACCCGAAAAGAGTTGGCATAAATGGTAAACGTATAAGGTACGCTGCCGCCTGTTGGCATAAATGAGGCATCAGTAACAAAGAGATTTTCAACGTCATGCGCCTGACAGTTTTTATTCAATACCGTCGTTTTAGGGTCATCGCCAAACCGACAACCGCCAGCCATTAAGTTTGCCGCGGGTGCGCTGCTTATCGATGATGAAACGTTAGTCGCACCCATTTCTAGCAATAATTTTTCTGCTTTTTCAGCCAAATATTCACCCACATCTAAATCGTGGCTGTGCGCACCAATGCGTATTTTGGCCACTGGGTCACCCCATTTGTCGGTAATGTCATCATCTAAAGCGACAAAACAATTATCGGTTGGCAGCCAGTCATTAAACACTTCAAAACGTAAGGTTTTATAAGTGGTAAATTCTGTTTTCATACTTTGTTTAAGTGCTTCTCCCCAGAGTAATTTTTCACTGTTTTGGCTTTCATCATATTGCCATTTTGTACTTTGTGCGCGTGAGATTGGGTTTTGATAAAACAAAAAATCTACCGTGCCGCCTTTCGCTTTACCATCGCGATTAAAGCCAGTAAATGCTTTATCATCAATCTGATACCAGTCTTGTAAAGCACGATTAATAAATGGCCCAACTTGCTTGAGTTGCGCTTGCTTCTCTTTGGTGAGATCTTTATAAAAGAAATCACCACGGCCGGTACCACCACCACTAAAAATTAAGTTTTTGCCTAATTGGCCAGAGCTGTTCGCGATACCATTAGGAAACTTTTCACCTTTTGAAGCGAGCAATAATCGGGACGTTTCTACCGCTTGGCAAGCTACAACATAGTATTTAGCCTGAACAATGTGCTTGCGTCCTGCTTTGTCATAATAATGCACCCCCGATATTTCGCCGTTACTATCGCTTGCAATTTTATAAACTTTTGCATGTGGCGTGATCGTACAGTTACCTGTTGCTACCGCGTGATTAAGCAACGCAGCTCTACCACTACCTTTAGCGCCTGACGAACAGCCATAACTACTACAATAGCCTGAATATTCGCAGCTATTTCTACCCATTGCCGGTTGTGACAATATCGCACGTGGCACTGGCACAGCGTGGTAACCGATTTTTTCAGCACTTTCATCAATCCAGGACGATATACCATGTTCTGCTACCGGTGGATAAGGAAAATCTGTGGAACGGGGCTCTTGATGCGGATGTTCAGACACTCGACCTGAAACACCGACCACCTTTTCAACCTGCGCATAATAGGGTTCAAGTTCATCATAACTAATCGGCCAGTCTTCAACATTGGCGCCATCAATGGCACCAAACTCTGTTTTCAAACGAAAGTCGATGGGCTTCAAGCGATGAAAATAACCGCTCATAAAGTTCGATGAGCCACCAACAACCGTGCCATTCCAGAAACTCCAGCCTGATTCACTGGTCGCTTCGCCTTGCCAAAAGCTTTCGCCATCGGCAGTTTCATATTCTTCTTCGATGACATGCTGTTCATCTTCAAGCTTAGGGTTGTAAGCATCACGTAAACTAATGGCCAACTCATCTTTATAAAATTCTTTCTCCGTTAACCAAGCACCTTTTTCTAGTACCAGTACTTTTGCGCCAGCTTTTGCTAACGTATAAGCAACTGGTGAAGCGCCCGCACCACTACCTACGATACAAATATCATATTTCATGCTTTTCGAGTTCCTACTTGCTTACGGGTATATTGTTGATGACTTACAACTTGCGTTGTTGTTTGCTGGGCAGATGCCGCCTTGTTGCTTAACACAATAGGCTGTTTGCCTGGTAATTCGTAATAACGCTGTCCGGCTTGTGGTAAAGGAAAACCCGCTTGATGCTCTAACCATTGCCAGCCTATGCCATTAGGGTTACCGCCATAACTTGGCGGCGAAAGCATGGCCTCAAAAAGATAACCAACCAAATTACTTAGCCAGTTTTCGCCCGCTGTTGATGTACTTATCGCGCGTAAAATATTTTCTTTTTCGTCAAAAGTTAAGGCAATAAAGTTTTTCTGCATTTGGCTATTGCTGAAGCCGTTAAGCCAACCAACGCCTTTGTAGATAAATTCAATTTCAGCTTCTTCTGTCGGCTGTTGAAAAACCACGTTGTATAAATACTGTGTTGCATGAATTTCTTTCGCACTTGGACCTGTTGGTGATTCGGGCAATAGATGGGCTAGCACAGCATTTAAGGTTAACCATGGGTCGGTTTTCAATGCACCATCAAGCTTATTGCTCATACTGGCTGACCAACTCCTCATTGGCATAGCTGCTACCATAGTAGCTCCGGCCGCAGATTTTAGCGCATTACGACGTGAGACCTTTTGTTGTAACCATTGCGGTGTACTAAAATTTTCATCAAAAAACGACTTTACTTGCGACAACGGCTTGCTTGCGCGTTTTTTTCGCATCACGACTCTAGCCTTTTGCATTTGAGACATCGCTATTTTCCTTATTGTTTTCTGCCTGCCATTTGCTTAAGAATGCCGACCAGTATTCAGGAGAATATTCCAAATTATGCAATAATTCAGCGGTATCTTTTGACAACAGCATCTGCCCAGTATTGGTTGAAACATACATATGAGGGTATCCTTGCACTGGCGGTAATGACTTCATAAAGGCTTCATTTTCGTTACTGTCACTAACACTCACTTTAAGTAGTACGTAGTTATCATGTAATTGTTGATAAATTTCCGGGTTATCAGCTAAAAACGCGTCCATTTTGTGACACCAAGTACACCAAGTGCCGCCTATTTCAATTAAGACATTTCGTCCGCTTGCTTGCGCTAACATAATGGCGGCTTGTGCATCTTTAAATGGGTCGCGCTTATCGTCATATACTTTACTGTATAGCGGTAATTCTTTTACTGGCTGACCAGCAGCTTCCGCTGCACTCACTTGGATAGTGCTCAAAATACTGACGATTAATACAATGATAAACAGCTGAAATTTCATAAATTTTCTCTATTGTGATGGCATTCAATGCCAACTCATAATAATGACTACATAGAATGACCTTAGATTAATTAACTATATTTCAAAATAGTTGCTGCGTCATTATGTCAAATTGCTATGCGAACGATTATAATGCGCAGCAATTATACTATGATAGGAATTTCAACATGCGTCCAAGCGGCAGAACTTTAGGGCAAATTCGTCCGGTCACCATTACTCGTCAATTCACAGCTCACGCAGAAGGCTCAGTGCTTATTGAGTTTGGTGATACTAAAGTTATTTGTACTGCTACGGTTGAAACTGGCGTGCCACGTTTTCTAAAAGGCCAAGGTAAGGGTTGGATCACTGCTGAATACGGCATGTTACCTCGTTCGACTCATACTCGTATGCGTCGTGAAGCGGCTAACGGTAAGCAAAGTGGCCGTACGTTAGAAATTTCTCGCTTAATTGCTCGTTCGTTGCGTGCAGCAGTTGATTTAGTGGCATTGGGCGAAAACACCATTACTGTTGATTGTGATGTTATTCAAGCTGACGGCGGTACCCGTACAGCGTCAATCACAGGTGCGTGTGTGGCTTTGGTTGATGCATTAAACCATATGCGTGCGAAAGGTATTATTAACAACAACCCACTTAAGCATATGATTGCTGCCGTTTCTGTTGGTATGTATAAAGGTGAGGCAGTTTCTGATTTAGATTATCTTGAAGATTCTTCAGCCGATACTGATATGAATGTTGTTATGACTGAAACCGGCAAACTGATTGAAGTTCAAGGCACCGCCGAAGAAGAACCTTTCAGCTTTGACGAGATGCAAGAAATGCTTACCCTAGCTAAAAATAGCATTAATGAACTATTTGATATTCAAAAAACTGCTTTAAACTAAGCCACTGATAGGAGCTAATGATGAAAGATTATCAACGCGAATTTATCGAATTTGCCTTATCGAAACAAGTACTGCGTTTTGGTGAATTCACTTTAAAATCAGGCAGAACCAGTCCTTATTTTTTTAATGCCGGCTTATTCAACACCGGCCGTGATTTAGCACGTTTAGGTCGTTTTTATGCTGCTGCTTTGCAAGACTCAAAAATTGACTACGACTTGCTATTTGGCCCGGCTTACAAAGGTATACCTATTGCAACAACAACCGCAGTAGCACTTGCTGACAGTTATGATATTGATATGCCTTATTGCTTTAATCGTAAAGAAGCAAAAACTCACGGTGAAGGTGGCAGTTTAGTTGGCTCAGCGCTTGAAGGTAAAGTGATGCTGGTTGATGACGTGATCACAGCGGGTACAGCTATTCGCGAATCGATGGAAATTATTAAAGCCCATGGTGCTGAACTATCAGGTGTGCTTATCGCTTTAGACCGACAAGAGAAAGGCCGAGCTGAGCTTTCTGCCATTCAAGAAGTTGAGCGCGATTTTAATACCAAAGTCATATCGATAGTTACCTTAGCTGACTTGATTAGATATTTAGAAGAAAAGCCAGATATGGCCGACAGTTTAGCTAACATTAAAAAGTATCGCGAAGATTACGGTATTTAGCACTCAGCATTTACTAGTATTATTAAAGTACTCAACGTAAAAAGCCTGCAATTGCAGGCTTTTTCTATTTTACGTTTATTCGTTTAATTAAGCAGTTAATTCAAATTGGTAGCTTGTTGGCTTTTCGTAAGCTTGAACAATATTTGAATAAAATTGATTAATACGCCCCGCTCTTTCGTCAACTTCTAATGGCCTACTTGGCGCTACTTGCTCTTGCGCCGATAATGTTTGTTCAACAAATTGGTCAAATTCATTACTGGCATCGTTACCAACTTGGCCTTCTTGAGCAAAAACATCATTGGGCTTAATTAGACCAACAAATTCTGCTTTCGCGTTGGGATCTTCTAGCGATATTGCTGATAATTCTGATTGAGCCTGTGCAATCAGCTTAGCTGCCGAAGCTGCTACACGAGTATCTTGAATCGATGGATTCGCTGGGGCTAATGCTGCAGCATGCACTTTTTGCATTTTAGCAATAGTGGCACTCGGGTTACCATCAATAGGGGCTAAATCAACGGAGACTTCACCGCTAACAGCATATTTTTTTCCATCGGGACCTTGGGCAAATGAATAACTTGGTGCACCAGTATAGGCACCACCAACGGCAGCATGGGCCAATTCATGTGAACGAACTTCTTGATCACGCAGCTTTAAGCTTTTGATCTCTTGCTGTTCTGCAAATAGTGCTTCTCTAGATTTTTCAGTGCTTTCTTGCCCGTTTTGATCTTGAGATCTTTCGCCGTCATCACTATTTTCTTGGCTACTGTCTTGTGGTGAATCTTGCGCTGAACGCTCGGAATTATCACCAATAACATCATTATCAAGCCCCGCTTGCTTACGTAGGCTCGCAAAATCTACTTGTTCGTTATTTTGTGCTGGAGTACGACCACGCTCTTTGTCAGAGGCGACACCTTTTTCAGCTGCCGACTGATTTGATGCTTCAGGTTTAGTGATGATTTCTCGCTGTTGATTATCACGACGCAAGCTATCTGTCTGCAGGTTTACTGCAGTTTGTATAGGTAAGTTATAGCCTTGCGAGGTGATATTCATAACAGTTAAACGCGCACGTCCAATAAGGTGCCTAAATTATCATCTGCTGCATCAATAACTTCCGCAGAGGCTTTAGCTTGAAATTCAGCAACACGTGAATCTACGATAGACTGGTTTAAATCCGAGAGTTCACCGTTACTTTTATTTTGCTCTGTGGCACTAGCATTATTTTCTTGCCCGACACCAAAATCTTCAGGGCTAATAGCAATATTTGACGCTATGCTAGCAGCAGCTTGATTAGCATCTTCTGTCGCTTTTTGAAAACCTTGTACGCCAGCATTGAAAGCTGATTGAATTTCCATGAAATCCTCCTAAATACACTTATTAGCTGCGAGCTACGCAACTAAAACACAAATATATGAACTGTAATTACCTGTCTAATTATTAACCAAAAACATAAAAAAGTAAACCTTAGTCTTTATTAACGTGTTCTATTAACCAGCTTTGTAATATGAATAAAAACTCTTCCTGATGAGATATAAAAGGCGCATGCGAAGCTTGCTGAAAAATATGGCACTGGCTATTAGGGGCAAGTTTGTTAATCAGCGGAATAACGCTTTGGGGAACTAAGCCATCAAGCTTGCCATAAAGCCTTAAAAAAGGCTGATTAATATTGCCTAAATTATTCGACAAATTTGAACTTGTTAATAACCCGAGTGAATCATCTAAAACTTGCTGGTTCGGCTGTGCGTATTGCATCACAAGATCTCGAATTTTCTTAATGTCTTGACGAACATTCGGACTACCCATAGCCTGTATTTTCAAAAAATCACTAATAGTTTTTTTTGTATCTTGCGCAAGTTGTCGGTGGAACATTGCCAAAACATCGCTCTTAATACCGGGCCAATTTTTTGCCTCAACAAATTGTGGCGAACTAGCAATAGTAACTAACCCTAACACCTGTGCTGGATAATTTATGGTGATTTGACTAGCAATTAGACCACCTAAAGACCAACCAATATAAACGGCTGGTTTGGCAACGACTTGCTGCATAATGTTAGCTAACGCTTCTAAGCTATAGTCAGTAAGTTGCGCATTATTGTTGGTAGCAAAACCCGGTAAATCAATGGTGATGACTTCAAATTTATCTTTCAGATGTTCTAGGCAAGGTTGCCAAACCGCTGAATTTAAGCCCCAACCATGAATAAAGACTAGCGGAATGCCTTGCCCTTGGCTCGCAATTTTCAATCTTTCTGCCATGCTTTTTCACACTTAGCTTGTTTAATATTTGATGAATGCCTAGTTTAACGAAAGGATGCTGAAAATGGAATTTGGCAACAAAAATTGTGATGATGTAATTTTGCATTTACAAAAATCACTGCTTAAAAGCATTAGCAACTTAAGACTAAAGCTCAGCTGCTGTTGCTTATGTGGCAACGCTTGTCAGCAGCATCCACTACTTTGCCAATATTGTCAGGCCGATTTACCCTATTTTAATCATCAGCTTGTGCCTCATGATTTATTAGCATGGCCGGCGATAGCAGAACTTATTCAAAGCCCATATTTTGATCATTTAGTGGCTGTCGCACCCTATGTATGGCCATTTGATATGTGGGTTAGTCAATTAAAATATCAATTAAAAACTGAATTAGCCGAGGTATTAAGTTACTTATTGATAAGTCATTGGCGTCAATACCTTGCTATTGAACAATACGATATTACGCCAGGTAATACCTGGGTGTTAGCGGTACCATTACATTTAAGAAAATGGCAAGAACGTGGTTTTAATCAAGCACATCTGATTGCTCAAAAGTTCGTGAAAAGTTTTGGTTATCATTATCAAATGGATATGCTGGTGCGTGAAAAATTTACCGAAAACCAAGTCGGTAAATCAGGCATCGAGCGCAGAAAAAACTTAAAGAACGCTTTTCGCGTTAATTGTGACAAAAAAGTTGCACTGCCGAAGCATATTATTTTGATTGATGATGTTGTTACCACGGGCACAACGGCAAATGAAATTTGCCGTTTACTTAAAAAGCGCGGAGTGCAAAAGATTACACTGCTCAATATTTGTATCGCGCTACCGAGGTAAAAAACCAAACTAAGAATTAACTACCTAGATCATAACGCGATAGTTAATTTTATTATCGTTAAGCCGCAATTTACTCAGCCAAAGTAGTACTAAAAGCTTTAGAGAAAAACAAACTATTCGCGATAATTTTCATGCTACCTAAAAAGTAACCACGAAAAGCCAAATCATCCGTACTAGCAATAATTCGCCCTTTGCCTACATTGTGGGCAATAAGTGCCGGGTTGTTGGCTAAACGATTGACCAAATTTTGATCCGTGTAACCACTAAGTAAAGGTGCCTTACTATATTTGGCAACACTGATAAACGGCGTAGACGTTTGCTCCATGATGACGGTACTATTTTTAAATACTGGTAGTTCACTAGTTTGGTAACCGTAGGCAAGTGGGTGGCTAGTATCTAATTCCGCTTGAAAAATAGCCCCTGCTATACGTTTTCTCCCAGCCAATGATTCTTTATCACTATAGGTTAATTTCTCAGTATCAAACAACTGATCTATATGATCCTTACTAACAAAATCAATTTTTAGTAGTTCTTTTTCAGCAAACCAACGGGCAGCACGCTTTTGGCCAAATAATACACCGCCATCAGCTAACCATGATGTTAATTTTTCTGAAATCTTAGCGCTTAGCCTTGAATATTTGCCATCAACCATAATGATATGGCTGTATTCCGCTAAGTCGATAGCAGCTAAACGCTGCATTTCGACCACAGTAACCGGTATTTCTAGCAGATTATCAAGGTAATAGAGTATCTCACCCGCTTCGTATTGTGATACTCCTTTACCACCTACCATCAACACTTTTGGTGTTGAAATCGGACGAAACGAGCTGCTACCAATATCGATACCTTTTGAAGTCAGCCCTGTATCTAAAGCAAGTAACGGTATTTCAATTTTGGCTGCAAGGTCATTGAGCGTACTTTGCCAATTTGCTACTTTTTGAATGCCAGCCGGCACAATAATGGTCCCGCGGGCAAACTTAACAAGACTACCATTGACTGTAGCGGAAAATTCTTTCGTAGCGACCTTCGCGTTAATATGGGCCTGAGTGAGCTTATTTAGCAATTTTGGCGCTAAAAACTCATGCCACTCGAAAGCATAAGCATAGGCAGAAGGACTAACCTCTGTGGTTTCAATTTTTTGGGCTTGCCAAGGCGCATTTTGAGTTTTTAAGCCCCAAGTTTGCCCAACTTGCGCAAACTTAATGTTCATAGCTAAAGGTAATGTCCAGCCAGAAACATCATAAAAAGTATTATCTTGAAAGTTTTTTTCTTGATTAAAGAGCGCCTTAATCACCCGGTATTGAGGCTGTGCCAAAGGGATATAATAGCTTTGCTTGGCGGGGTAAGTTCGGTCATGAATGGTATAATCTTTTGTTAAGCCAAAAACCTGAATTTGATGTTGTTGCAATTTTTTTAAGAAGGCATTTAAGCGATAGTTATCTTTCGTTTCGCTGAAAATGTAACCATTAAAATTTTCATCACTGGCTTGTTGTTCGGCAAGTTGATAAAAATCTTTTCGGTATGCTTTAAATTTTTCTTTATTTTTCCAAGTACCTTCAATGGTTGATAACGACGTTAACACATGATTTTGTATGCCATATTCAAATGTTAACAAGCCATTATCACTATTTTGTTGTAGCCCTCGACTACTTGCTTGCTCAAATAGCACTCCAATACCACCATTGATATCTGGATAGGTTGAACCTTTACCATAGTAAAAGTCATCAAAGCTTTCTTCACTGTAATATAAACGATCTTTAGCATCGAGCGCTTTCGCATGGTAAGTCGCTAGTAACTGCGTTAATTCGGTATTTTTTTCCGGTGTTAACGGGTGTGTGCGCGTTGGAATACCTGGCTGAAAAAAGTAACTACTATTCGCTCCCATCTCATGAAAGTCACCCAAGACATTAGGTTGATATTGATGAAAATAAGGTAGACGGTTTTGACTTTCTTTTTGTGATAATAGTAACCAATCACGATTTAAATCAAACCCAAAATGGTTAGTACGCCCGGTGAGCCAATTTTGATGATGCTCTATGTGGTTAGCATCTGGGTTTGGTGTTATACCGCGATGCGTGGTTACCCAATTAACAAACCTATCCATGCCATCAGGATTAATACTTGGCTCAATGACAATGATGGTGTCGTTTAGCATTGCAGCGACAGTTTTTTCTTGGGATGCGGCGAGATGATAAGCAACCACCATAGCGGCATTGGTACCACTAATTTCATCACCGTGCACGCTATAGCCTAACCAGACAACGACAGGATCTTTAACTGATGCTGTTATATCCGAACGTCGCGCTAAGATTTGATCAATATTCTTTAAGTTTTCCGCACTCGATATTGTCAGTAAAACTTGCGAGCGATATTGTGTTGTGTGGCCCATTTCTTCAATTTGAACACGCGATGACGAAGCAGCCAATTGCTGTAGGTAGCTTAATACTTGATCATGACGTGGATGGCGCTCACCAATGCCAAACCCTAACATTGATTCTGGTGTTGGTATTTTATCGCTATAAACAGCATTACTTGGCAAGTACACACCTACATTTGCACCATGCACAGCAACGTGCATCACAAGTGAGGTGATAAATAGCATTAACGCCAAAGTTCGGCACAACAATAACAACATATAAGGCTTCCTTATTCAGTAGCAGGATAAAATAGCAAAATATTGCCATATGAACTAGTTATACCCAGTTAAATTATTAGTTTAGTACCCTATTCAAGGAATTCCCTTGCGATTACATCAGCATAAAGCGCAATTTTTTCGCTTGGTTAATACCGTGTATAATTTATACCAACTAGGACTAGCACCAAATGACAGAGCAGAGTAAAATGTTTATACTTGAGTAATATAGTCGGGTATTGAACATTCGACCCCCAGTAGTGAAGAGTAAAATAGTATGAATATTAACATTTCAGAAACTGCACAAGAACATTTTGTAAAACTACTTTCTCAGCAAGCTGAAGGTACCAGTATCCGAGTGTTTGTTGTTAACCCCGGTACAGCAAGCGCGGAATGTGGCGTCTCTTACTGTCCAGCTGATGCTGTAGAAGCTGACGATATTGAATTAAAGTATGAACATTTTTCTGCCTATATCGATGCAGATAGTAAATCATTCTTAGAAGAAGCAGAAATCGACTTTACCACTGATCAAATGGGCTCGCAGTTAACCTTAAAAGCGCCTAATGCGAAATTGCGTAAAGTAGGTGATGACGCACCATTATTTGAGCGTGTAGATTACTTCTTAAAAGCTGAAGTTAACCCACAGCTTGCCGGCCATGGTGGCGAATGTACTCTAATGGAAATCACCGAAGACGGTTATGCTATTCTACAATTTGGTGGCGGCTGTAATGGCTGTGCCCAAATTGACGTGACAGTAAAAGATGGCATTGAAAAGCAATTACTAGAAATGATGGCAGGCGAAATTAAAGGTGTACGTGATATGACAGAACACGAACGTGGTGAGCATTCATATTACTAACAAGCTAATTTTGTAATCAACTCTGATGTCATTATTAGAAAAATTAGGCCAAGATCCACAGCGCAGCATGCAGCGCTTTCTTAGTGGGCTTGGTCTTTTTGTGTTTGGTGCTTGTTTAATTTTTTTAGGACTATATCAAAGCCATATTTGGCAGATACTCGGTCTAATCGTTTTAGCTTTTGGTAGCCTGCTTGCTATCTATGGATATATCGGGGTTTTTGCTAACCGTTTGTACCATATTTTTAATCGTCAATGCTAAAAAGCAAATTTGTTGCGCTGATAATGCCACGCTAACGTCACTCCTCGTGCCAACATAAATATTGAAAATGCCGCCCACAAGCCATGATTACCAAAATCGTTAAGTAACCACCATACTGGAAAGAAGCAGCCGAATGTTGCGATAAGCATGCTGTTTCTCATCACACTGGCTTTCATTAAACCAATATATATACCGTCGTACAAGTAACACCAACAGGCGAGTAACGGCAAGGCAATAATCCAAAAGAGATATTGTTGTGCATAATCAACCACAGCCGATATATTAGAAATAGTTGAAATAAAATAGTGACCTGCCAAGTAAAATAATAAGCTATAAATGACGGCAAATATACCGGTCCAAAAAAGGGCGATATTGACACTAGCAAAAATACTTTTTTGATTATTTTCGCCTTTTGCTTTACCTACCATGACTTCCGCTGCATTGGCAATACCGTCTAAGCCAAACGATATCAGCAATAGAAAGTTCATTAATATGGCGTTAGCAGCAATAACATCGTCACCTAACCTAGCGCCTTGAAAAGTCATAAATATAAAACAAACCTCTAAACATAAAGTGCGGATCAAGATATCGCGATTAAGCTTAAAATACGTTAATAAAGCTGCTCGTTCCATAATGGCAAAAAGCATATTTTTTGTTGACGAAAACAAGCTAATAAACTTAGCTTGGAAATTACGATATACTACTGATAAACCAATAATTAACCCACTATACTCAGCAATTAAGGTTGCCATAGCAACACCTTTTACCTGCCAGGAAAAGCCAATGACAAAGAGTAAATCTAAACCCAAGTTAATAACATTGGTGGCAATAATTAACCACAACACAAGCTTCGCTTTATGATTACCTAAAAGCCAGCCTAGAATAACTAAATTAGCCAATGCTGCCGGTAAACCCCAGACCCTAATTTCACTATATTCTCGGGCATGAAACTGCACTTGCTCTGAGCCACCCGCTAAAGACAAAGCTATATCTAAATAAAAGCTTTGCAGCACAATAACCAATAAGCCGATCGCAAAGGCGACAATAATGCCGCGTAATAAAATTAAGCCATTTAATTTTTCATCATTCTTGCCAAATGCCTGTGCAGATAAACCTGTGGTCGACATACGTAAAAAACCACACAACCAAGTAATAGCAGTAATTAACATAGCGCCCACCGTGCTACCACCTAAATAATAGGAATATTCGAGATGACCGATAACGGCAGTGTCGACTAATCCTAATAATGGCGTCGCAATATTTGACAAAATCATTGGCAGGGCAAGAATAAATAATTGCTTATGGCGTTCTATATCATTGAATTTCAAAAAAAGCCGACCTTTATTGGCAAATGGACTGTATAAATACTGGAAAAAAAGCTACTTTAAGCGAGAGCTTAAACCGCCAAAAAATATTTGAGGAAGATTATCATGAAATACCGTTTGTTGGCAGTACTGTGCTATTGTCTCCACATGACCAGTTTTGCCACGGTTATTCTGCAATATCATCATGTCAGCGCTACCACTCCTGCTAGCACCAGCATTTCTCCAGAGCAATTTTCACTGCATATGCAGTACCTAAAAGACAATCACTTTAATGTTATACCATTATCAAGTTTGATGGATGCGATTAAACAACAACACGCTTTACCCAATAAGTCAGTAGTGATAACTTTTGATGATGCATATTTAGATATTCTAACTCACGGTAAACCTATTTTAGATAAATACCAATTTCCGTTTACCATCTTTATAAACCCGAGCATAGTCGACAGTAATTCGACTCACTATTTGTCATGGCAACAACTTAAGTCTATGGCAGACGACGGTGTGATTATCGCCAATCACGGTATGAAGCACGATTCATTAACTCGCATTCCTGAGGGCCTTACTCAGCAAGCTTGGCTCGCGCAAAACACCGAGTCATTATTAAAAGCAGAACAGATCATTGCCGAAAAGACAGGCCAAAGTTGGCGCTATTTTGCTTACCCGTACGGTGAATATAGCCCAGAGATCCAACAATGGATACGAGCGAATGATTTTGTCGCGTTCTCACAACAGTCAGGCGCCGTTGGCTTAGCAACGGATATCACGAGTATTCCACGTTTTCCTGCTTCTCAACCTTATGATCAACTATCGAGCTTACGTGACAAGCTAAATTCATTACCTTTTAAAATTCAGCTTGATGGGGAAAATCAAAAAACAATTTTTCAGCAGGGTGAGTCAACATCCGTTAGCTTTACTATTGATGTTGATGATTTTAATCCGGAACAACTGCACTGCTACATTTCGGGTCTAGGCCGTCAAAAAATAGAGTGGCAAGGTGAGGAAGTGTTTACCATTAATTATAGTGCGCCTTTACCGACAGGTCGGGTACGTTGCAACTGTACTGCACCCAGTATTAGTGAACCTGGGCGATACTATTGGTATTCTAAACCTTGGTTTATTCTAAAAGAAAACCGTCAGTGGTACCCGCTTTAATCGCTATACTTGTCCAAACTAAGTATTAGCTCAATATAGCGCAACTATTTTAGCAAAATCGCTAACCAGTTTATCACCTTCAATCACCGGTACTTCGCCCAGTGCCTGTTTAGGTTTAAAAATAGCTTCTACCCTGCCGGCAGGGTTAATTAGCACTAAAGATGCACTATGATCAACTAGGTAGCTTGTAGGGCTTTCGCCATGATTGTCGCTACCGGCCTCGGTTATGGCGTACATTAAACCTAAATTTCTCGCAAAAGGGAAAAGCCTGCCATGGTCGCCATGTAATGCTTTAAACTCAGGATTAAAATAACCAATATAACTGGCGAGTTTTTCTTGGCTGTCACGTTTAGGATCAACCGATACCAACAGCACTTGGCTATTATTGGCAATAGCTTTTAGCTCATCATAAATAAAGTTCATTTCTTGCAAGGTTGTCGGACATACATCCGGACAGGATGTATAGCCAAAAAACACCCAACTCCAATGCTCTTTTAATGACGCATTATTGAAGCTATTACCAAGATGATCAGTTAATTCAAACGGTTTCACCTCACGAGCTTGTTGATAATGCAACGCGAAATCAACCGGGGCCTTTTTATCTAACTGAGCAAATAATATTATGCCTGCAACCAATGCACCGAGTGCAACAATTAGCGTAACAACTTTATTCATTAGCCGGTCACCGGTAATAAGTAATGATCGAGTAAAAGAATAATAAATAGCGCCATTAAATGCACAATGGAAAATTTAAAGGTATCCATAGCGGTATTTTCATCGGCATTAAATTTTAGTTTCCACGCATAAGCAAAGAATACTAAATTCAACACGACAGCACCGATTAAGTATAGCCAGTTACTCATACCCACTAAATAAGGCAGTAAACCGACGACAAACAGTAAAACGGTATACAGAAGTATTTGCGTTTTAGTAAAGTTAACACCATGAGTCACCGGTAACATAGGAATGTTTACTTTCGCATAATCATCTTTACGATGAATCGCTAAGGCCCAAAAATGGGGTGGTGTCCAAGTGAAAATAAGTAGCACTAATAACAAGGCATTTGGGTGTATTTCATTGGTCATTGCTGTCCAACCCAATAATGGTGGAATAGCACCAGCCAAGCCGCCTATCGTAATATTTTGCGGTGTCGCACGTTTCAAATACATTGTATAAACAAAGCTATAGCCGACTAAGCCTGAAAACGTTAACCAGGCCGTAAGTGGGTTAACAAAGCTATATAGCACTGCAAAACCCGTGACAGCTAAGATCATGGCAAACATTGATGCACTGCGCGCTGTAAGTCTGCCATTAGGTAATGGACGATTATGGGTACGTCCCATCACGCTATCGATACGTTCATCAACAATATGATTAATTGCCGCGGCGGCCGATGACAAAAATCCTATCCCGATCATTGACGGTACAAGTACCTGCCAAGGAATAACACCCGGTGAGGATAAACACATCCCCACTAATGCAGTTAACACTAATAAAGCAACGACACGTGGCTTAGTAATTTCATAATAGTCACGCCAAATCGGCGTGCTGGGTGCGCTATGACTCGATGCGATTGTGTTACTTTGACTCATAATATACCCCTAAATTTTACGTTTTAAACTATATGTCATGGTGATTAATGACATCATTAACATAGCAGCTACCACATTGTGGCTAACGGCAACACTCAGCGGTAATGAAAACCAAACATTACTAATGCCTAAGCCAACTTGCACGCTGAGAATAAAACCCAAGCTCAGCGCCGCTTTTCTAAAAAATGGCGATTGTGCTTTACGATAAATACTAATAGCTAGCCAGAATAAATATATTGCGGTGATAATCGCGCCGAAGCGATGCATAACATGAATGGTAACCCGTGACGCGTGATCAAGATGACCAAATTCATAACTGTCTTTTTCTGGCGGTACTAAATCAAAAGCATGTTCAAAATTTAATTGCTCAGCCCATCCTGCTTGGCAAATAGGTAATTCAGTACACGTAAGTGCAGCGTAGTTAGATGAAGTCCAGCCGCCCAAAGCAATTTGCCCGGTTAAAATAACAATGCCAACCACACCGAATTTAACGTATTTTTTCAGATTAAAGTCACCACCAGGAACCCGATAATCACTTAAGCGTAAATACAATAAAAACAATAAGCATAGCGTCGTAAATCCACCCAATAAATGTCCCATTACCACCACAGGCATTAGCTTCATGGTAACCGTCCACATACCTAACGCTGCTTGAAATATCACCACCAATAAAATAAAGATAGGTAAACCCAATGGGCCACCCTGCGCCCTTCGTTTTAGCGACATCAAGGCAATAATTAATATCAATATCCCTAATGAACCAGCGAAATAACGATGGATCATTTCATTCCATGCTTTATGGGGTTCAACAGGGCGTTCTGGAAATGCTTGTTCAGCAGCACTAATTTGCTCGCTGGTTTGAGGAACATCAATTAAACCATAACAGCCGGGCCAATCAGGACAACCAAGCCCTGCATGCGTAAGCCGTGTATATGCGCCTAAGCTAACAACAACAATGGCTAATAAAATGCTGACAAAAACCAGCTTTCTAAGGTCGGAAGAGCTTTGTGTTCTCATTTAGCCAATCCTTGAATATTTTAGTAATTTCTTAAAATCCGCCAATATTGCCTTGCCAAATGCTGGCAGCTGTTCTGCATTCTCTGGTGGTAGATGGCTCAGAATGACATTGCCTAATGGATCAACAATCAATACTTGCGATTGTGTTATCGCTGCTTTGGCCAAAGCCGGCATGGTTTGAATATGCCATTTTTTAATTTGAATTTTATTGGCTTGTTCACTGCTTAACGTTTGTTGTGTTAATGCCACTGGTTTAACCCGTGGCATTTCTTTTCCTAAGGCAATATAGGTATGATGAACGCTAATTAAAGTTTTTTCACACTGTTCATCACAGCGTTCAGGTAAGGTGTACAACATTAACCATTGATGCTCAAAGTCATCAACATTTAAGCCAAGCTTGGCTAAGGTTAATTCGTTTTCAATGAGCTGTCCTTGGTTAGTGACACCATAATTGAACCATTGTTGATTCAACGCTAGTTTGGCCAAGACAATGGGAATGATAAACACCGCTAAGAGAATTAGCATACTACGGCGCGATTTTTTTAATTCTGAAGAACTCATACAACTCAGCCTTTTATTCTTATTATTTGGTTTCGGTATTTTTCTTATTTATTCATCATATAGTATTATCGTGATGACTTTTGCTCATTTTTATTGCCGCCCAAATCATCAAACTTATCCAAGCCAGCGCCAAACTAAACCATTGAAAGGCATATGCTCGATGTTTTTCGGGTGGCATTACGATGGGCTGCCAATTTTTTTTATAACCAATACTTTCTTTTTTATCTAAGTAAACCACAAAGGGCAATAGTTTCTTGCCAATTAATTGTGAAAACTTATCTAATTCGATTTGCTGTACCCTTAAAGGCCAAGTTGGATTGGTAAGATTTTGCGCTTGTAATTGAATACCCATTTCAATTTCTCGCACATGACCATTGATAATATGCTGTCCGGAAATTGCGGTTATTTCAGGTAATACATTGCGGTCTATAGAGCCTCGGACCCAGCCCAAATTAATCAATACGGCATTGCCACTACTTGTTATTATTTGATAAACACGATAGCCGAATCGCCCTTTATCAGGTTGGTTATCAAGTAGAAAAACTTTATCGTCATCAAACTCACCGGCAAGTTTAATAGGTAAATCATTAATGCCATCTTGTAAGCCATTAAGTGCCAATACTTGGGTTAACGAAAGTGCCTGTTGTTGACTTAATTCACTAATGCGTTGTTGACGTTGTTCTTTTTCAAGTGCTCGGTCAATTTGCCAAAATCCAAGCTTGATTAATAACGAAAATACTAGCATGGTAAATAAAACCATTGGCCAATTGAGTTGCTTTAATTTGTATTTAAGTGATACAAAATCCATAGACTACCGCGTGTTGACTAACTAAAAGCTCACTAATACCAATTAAACTAACTAAGTAGTTTTTAAAATGCTCTAAATAAAAACAAATTATATAAGAGAGAATGTTGTGTTAATTAAAATTATTGTTGTCGGCTTATTAGCCTTTATGATTTATAACCTGTTTCGCGCATTATTTATTATGAACAAAAATGATCCGAATAAACCTCCGATGTCAAAATTTATTGGTCGCAGGGTGATAACCTCTGTCGCTATCGTCATACTACTATTGCTTGGCATACTCACTGGCGTGATAACGCCGAATCCACGTCCATATTAATGTCAATGACGCGTTAAGGTTAAAAGGAAGTGCGACGATTATGTTAAAAATCGGCACTTCCTATTTATTTAACCTGAATAAATTATCTGTTAAATAATATAAACAAAAACAAATAATATCACCCAAACTACATCAACAAAATGCCAATACCAACTTGCTGCTTGGAAGGCAAAATGATTTTTCGGGGTAAAATGACCTTTAAATACCCGAATCAGCATCACCAATAGCATGATGGTACCTAAAGTTACATGCATACCATGAAAGCCAGTCAATAGATAAAAAGTATTCCCGTAAATGCCACTGTCTAAGTACAACTTCATTTCATCAGCATAGCCATGGGCATACTCTAGACCTTGGCAATATAAAAATACACAACCTAAGAGTACCGTTAAGCCTAACCAAAATTTCAGTAAACCACGCTTTTCTTGCTCTAAAGAAACATGAGCAAAATGTGCAGTAACTGATGAAGTTAATAACAAAATAGTATTAATTAATGGCAAGCCATACCAACCCATAGCGGTTGTTGTCGTACCATCAGGGGTCTTAATTAATGGCCAAGTAGCAGTAAAATCAGGCCATAGTATGGCAGCTGTTGCGGCATTGTTACCGGCACCGTCAAGCCATGGTACCGAAAATGTGCGGGCATAAAGTAAAGCACCAAAAAATGCCGCAAAAAACATCACCTCAGAAAAAATAAACCAACTCATGCCTTGGCGGAATGAATTATCCATTTGGTGACTATATTTTCCTGACATTGATTCGGTAATAACGTTGTTAAACCAACCAAACATCATATAAATAATCAACGCAATGCCGGCTAATAAAATCCAGCCTCCACCGGAACTTTCAGGATTATTTAAATTAGAAACATAATTGCCCGCTCCGACGGCAATTAAAAATAGCGCGATAGCGCCGATGATCGGCCATTTGCTTTGCGCTGGTACATAATAACTTTCGTATTCTTTTGTTGTCATTGTTGTTCCCCTCATTTAAGTGCCAAGCACTTAAGAATCAACTGAGCTCGTAATGTCGTACAACGTGTACGATAGGGTAATGGTAGAAACGTCGTCGGGTAAGTCTAAGTCGACATAAAACTGTAATCCCATTTCAACGTCTTCACTGGCTTTTAACGGCTGATTATTAAAACAAAAACATTCGATTTTTTGAAAATAAACAGCCGCCCTTCCTGGAGATACTGACGGCACAGCTTGGCCGACAATATCGCTTACAGACTCATTTTTGGCATAAAACTTAACGGTTTTTCTTTCACCTGGATGCACTTTCACTTCGTTAATCATCGGCTCAAATTGCCATGGAATACCCTTGGCTGTTCGAGTCAAAAATTGCACTGTGATAGTACGTTCAGTATCGATACCGACAGCGTTATAACTGGCTGCCACATCAGATGTTTTCCCGTTTAATCCGGTGATATCACAAAACACGTCATATAACGGCACCATCGCAAAGCCAAAACCAAACATACCAAAGACAATCAGCATCAGTTTTTTTACGGTTTTCTTCACTGAAGCATCATGCGTTTGTGCTTGTTTTGATAATTTATTTTGCGATTTGCCGTTAGTCATTTTGTACCCAATTAATCAATTTTCGGTGGTGTTTCAAAGGTGTGGTATGGCGCAGGGCTAGGCACTGTCCATTCTAACCCTTCCGCTCCATCCCAAGGTTTTGCCGGTGCTTTTTCGCCACCTTTAATACACTTAATGACGAGCACTAAGAAAATTAATTGTGAGATACCAAAAGCAAAACCACCAATACTGACCCACTTATTAAAGTCAGCAAATTGCAAGGCATAATCAGGAATACGACGCGGCATACCTGCTAAACCTAAAAAGTGCATTGGGAAGAATAATAAGTTCACAGAAACTAATGAACACCAAAAGTGCCACTTACTTAAGGTATCGTTGTACATATAGCCAGTCCATTTTGGTAGCCAGTAATAAGCGCCGGCAAAAATGGAAAATAACGCACCTGTAACTAATACATAGTGAAAGTGAGCAACAACGAAGTAAGTATCATGATATTGAAAATCTACCGGTGTCATTGCTAGCATCAAGCCAGAGAAACCACCAATAGTGAACAATATAACGAAGGCAATAGAGAACAACATTGGCGTTTCGAAACTAATTGAGCCACGCCACATAGTTGCCGCCCAGTTAAAGACTTTCACACCAGTAGGCACCGCAATTAGCATTGTGCAGTACATGAAGAACAGTTCGCCAAATAACGGCATACCTGTGGTAAACATGTGATGCGCCCAAACGATGAACGACAAGAAGGCAATTGATGCAGTCGCGTAAACCATTGAGCTATAGCCAAATAGTGGTTTGCGTGAAAATGCTGGAATAGTCGTAGATACAATACCAAACGCAGGCAAAATCATAATGTAAACTTCAGGATGACCAAAGAACCAGAAAATATGCTGGAACATCACGGGGTCACCACCACCGGCGGCATCAAAGAAACTGGTACCAAAGTAGGTATCAGTTAACACCATAGTGACCGTACCCGCGAGCACCGGCATTACCGCTATTAGCAAGTACGCCGTAATGAAAAATGTCCAAACAAACAATGGCATTTTCATATAAGTCATACCTGGCGCACGCATATTCATAATGGTTACTACAATATTAATAGCCCCCATAATTGACGATATACCCATGATATGAACAGCAAAAACAAAAAATGCGGTACTACCATTACTGTAGGTCGTTGATAATGGCGCATAGAACGTCCAACCAAAGTTTGGTGCACCGCTTTCCATAAAGAACGACGATAATAAAATAGCAAAAGCAAAAGGTAAGATCCAAAAGCTCCAGTTATTCAACCGTGGTAGTGCCATATCTGGCGCACCAACCATCATAGGTAGCATCCAGTTAGCCAAGCCAGTAAAGGCCGGCATAATAGCGCCAAAGACCATAATAAGACCGTGTACTGTGGTCATTTGGTTAAAGAAATCAGGCTCAACTATCTGTAAACCCGGCTGAAATAACTCAGCACGGATAACCAGCGCCATCACGCCGCCAGTTAAAAACATGATAAATGAGAACCACAAGTACATCGAACCTATGTCTTTATGGTTAGTGGTATATAACCAGCGTTTCAGGCCGGTCATTTTATGATCATGGTGCTCACCGTCATGTGAATCATGCTCGGATTGATCATTAATTACATCTGTAGTCATTATAACGCCTCCCTACTTCGCGCTAGCAGCAACATCTGCTGGCTGGACTAAATCACCGGTATTGTTACCCCAAGCATTACGCTCGTATGTGACAACCGCAGCAATTTGCGTTTTAGTTAATTGGCCGCCAAAAGCTGCCATCGCTGGATTTTTCTTACTGCCGTTTAATACCATATCGATATGAACCGCTACATCGCCCATAGCTATAGCACTGCCTTTAAGGGCAGGGAACACTGGCGCCATACCAGCTCCACTGGCTTGATGACAAGCTGCACAAGCGGTCATGTAAACTTCTTCACCCATAGTCATTAATTCGTCTTGGCTATAAACCTTAGCTAAATCTTCTGCCGGAATGATGTCTTCAATAACGTCAGCCACTTGCTCAGTAACATTTTCTACCGCTTCTTCAACGGTATCTAAGATACTTGTTTCTGTACTACCCGACACAGCTTTTACATCGGCGGCTTGCACAGCATCACCGGTATTGTTACCCCAAGCATTACGCTCGTAAGTTACAACCGCGGCAATTTCTTTTAAACTTAATTGCTTGCCATAACCTTGCATACCTGTACCGGCTTTACCGTTATAAACAATATCAATATGCTCGCTAGCTGGACCTGTTGTAGCAACCGCACTGCCTTTAAGGGCTGGAAATGCGGGTGGTAAACCTTGTCCACTGACTTGATGACACGCGGCACAATAGGCAGTGTAAGTAGTTTCACCTAATTGCATTAATTCTTCCATCGGCACAGAAGCATTTAACGATGCGGCTTCTGCAGCGGCGGCGTTAGCTTTTAGTTGCTTCTGCTCATCAAGCCAGATGGCGTAATCAGCTTCAGATTTAACTTCGACAACTATCGGCATAAAGCCGTGGTCTTTACCACACAACTCAGCACATTGGCCGCGATAAACACCGGGTTCATCGACCTTAGTCCAAGCTTCGTTAATAAAACCTGGGTTGGCATCTTGTTTAACTGCAAATGCTGGCACCCACCAAGCGTGAATAACATCATCAGAGGTAATAACAAAACGTACTTTTTTGTTGGTTGGTATTACCAAAGGACGATCAACTTCTAGTAGGTAATGTTCACCTTTTTCTGCTGACGTACCATCTTGGTTTTCGTATTGTTCACGTGGAGTAGAAAGCACCGAATAAAACTCAAGATCTTGATCAAAGTACTTATAATGCCACTTCCACTGGGAACCAGTCACTTGAATCGTCAAATCCGCATCATCGTTATTTTCCATATCGATAAGCGTAATAGTGGCAGGAACAGCCATAGCGATTAGAATAACGACAGGAATAGCCGTCCAGAGAATTTCAACTTTTGTGCTTTCATGGAAGGTTGCTGGTTTAACGCCTTTTGATTTACGGTGAAACACCATAGACCAAAACATAGCACCAAATACCACAATCCCAATGGCAGTACAGATATAGAGCACCAACATATGTAAATCGTATACGTCTCTACTTACTTCTGTTACACCCTTGGTTAAGTTCAGCGACATATCTGCCCAAACTGAACTAGACAACAAGCCCCCTAGCAACAGCACACCTAGGTTACGTCTTTTCACTCGACATCTCCTTCACCCTTTAAAGGCCAAATAACACAGTTTATTTATCAAAAAAAACGATTATTTAGCGCATACATTTATTATTATTTAAGTGACGCATATTTAGACAACCGTCAATTGCGCCCTATTGTTATGTTTGTACGTTTTCTAGACTAGAATTACTTAAAACTTGATCAGGGTCAATTTAAAATTTCAAAAGAGCTATAAATAAAAGCTAATAAATACAATAGAGTAATAACCCTAAATACTGCTATAACACCATTTTTAAAAGGATTGCTTTAATGTTTACTTTTTGTTCAAGGGTGATAATTCATGTTGAATAATAAATAATTATCACAAAAAGTTATCGTATAAAAAACAATCTATTGAGTGTATATCTTGGCGAGAATATGAATTATTCTAAACAAACAAACGCTAGGTACAAAATAACTAACAAAAGTAAGAAAATAGCAAATTTTAATCAGCAAGCATCTTGAGCTTTATTTTTGGCAAGTTCGCAGAATTATATGAAGTAAATTAGCTGGCATATATTATCAAACAAAAAATCTATAGTGTTTGATCGTTTTTGGGAGAGAAAAATGAAATAAGAAAATGACTGCAGATTGAAGTTTTTTTAACTAACCTGCAGCTCGATATCGTTTTATAGTAGACAAATTAATCGTTTATTTACATCCAGTCAGCAGCGCGAATAACACCAACCGCTATACCTTCAACATTAAAATTTTGCGACGTTAAATCAACCTTAATTGGTGAAAAGTCTTCATTTTCAGCATGCAAATAAACTATATTGCCCTCACGCTTAAAACGCTTAACGGTAACATCATCTTCAACACGGGCGACAATTACTTGGCCATTTTTCACATCAGTAGTTTGATGTACAGCCAACAAATCGCCATCTAAAATACCGATATCTTTCATACTTTCGCCATTAACACGTAGCAAATAATCAGCGGCAGGACGAAATAAACTGCCGTCTATTTTATAGTGCTGCTCTACATGCTCTTGGGCTAAAATAGGTTCGCCAGCGGCAACACGACCTATCAACGGCAAACCATCTTCTTCGATAAATTCTTCCGCAAGACGAATGCCACGAGATGTGCCTGGCAGCATTTCGATATAGCCTTTTTTGGCTAACGCTTTTAAATGCTCTTCAGCGGCATTAGCCGATTTAAAGCCGAAAAAATTAGCTATTTCTGCACGTGTTGGCGGCATACCCGTATCAGAAATCTTTTCTCTGATCAGATCAAAAATCTGTTGTTGCCTTGGTGTTAAAGGGCGCATAGTTATTCCTTAATCGACTTACAAGCAAGCCTGTATTTTTAAACAGTATTACTGTCATTGTATACAGGCTGTAAATAAAGGCAAGGACTTATTGTCCCGCGACAAAGCGGGTTAAGCGAAACGGGGATTAATTCCCCGTGATCACCATGAGTAGCTCACAAGGTAGGAGAGCCCATCCAAATACAATTTGCTGACGGGCTAGGTCATCAAATTGATGATTATATTTTAAAAATACTTGCCTCTTCGTGTAGCTTACTAGCAAGAGTCGCTACATCATCACTAGCACGAGAGTTCTCTTGTGAGTCATTAGCAACTTGCTCGCCGATATCTCTTATTCGGATAATATTTTCATCAACTTCTTTGACAACAATCGATTGCTGCTCGACCGCTGTTGCAACAAGCACGGTCATTTCAGCAATAGCATTAACGTCGGTGATAATCTCATTAAGCACTTCTTCGGTCTCTTGCGCTTGGTTAACACTATTTAACCCTTGCTCTTTACAAATCCCCACAGTAGTAACAATTTCCGACGTGGTTACTTGTAGTTCGTTGATAATTGTCGTGATTTCAGCGGTAGAATCTTGTGTGCGAATAGCTAGTGTTCTTACTTCATCAGCAACCACGGCAAAACCTCGCCCTTGCTCTCCAGCTCTTGCCGCTTCGATTGCAGCATTAAGTGCCAGTAAATTAGTTTGATCGGCTATGCCTTTAATGACTTCCAGCACTGATGTAATGCCGTTACTTTTTGCTTGCAACTGCACAATTTCTTCACCTGCAGTATTCAGCTGTGCAGATAATTCATTAATATTTACCACGGTACTGTCAAGTTTTTCTTTGCCTTCTAGTGCCTTAACTGATGCTCCATCCGTTTTATCTTTGGTTTGGCGTGCATTGTTAGCGATCTCGCCAGCCACGATGCCCATTTCCGTCACTGCGGTTGCCACCATGTCACTTTCATGTGATTGGTTAACAATCCCTTCCGTAGTTTTTGCGACACTTTTCGAAACCACGGATGACGAAGCACTTAATGCGTCAACCGTTTTGTTAATACTTTTAATTAAGGTTTGAAAATGTGCCATGAAAATATTGAATTCTTTTGAAATAGTACCGATTTCGTCATGGCGTTCTTCAATGCGCTGAGTCAGATCATTGCCTTTTCTTATTTCGGAAATGCGCTTTGAGAAATTAGTCAATGGCGAGATAATTTGCTGTGCAACAATAATAACCACCACAGCAATCAGCAATGATACGATTAGCGTCACAATTAGATGTTGTGTGTGGCTTTGCTCAATGCCTTCGCTAATATATTGATTCAAAATAACAATTTCTTTATTTAGTTCGCTTTCTGCACCTTTTACAGTTTTGCGCATATTGCCACGAATTCCTGATTTTTCATCCAAACCAATTTTCTTAGACATGGCAAAAAATTGCTCAAATTCACTTACATAAGTTGATAGCAGTTGTTCAGCATTCGCATCAGACAAACGCATTTTTAGTTTATTTGAAGTTTCAAGCAGGCGTCCGAGATATTTTTCATCGCTACGTAAAATAAAGTCTTTCTCATGCCTTCTTAGCGTCAATAAATAGGTATGTGACTCAAAGTCATTCGCAGCTTCAATATTGGTTTCTAATGCATGGGTGGCATCTCTAAGCTTGCCATAAAAGCCTGAGCTTTTATCTAGGCCTTGTGCTATTGAGGCAGTGATTAACTGCTCAAATGTTTGCTGATATGTTTGTAAGCTATTTTTAATAGTCGTTAATTTAGTTTCTGTAATGTCAGTCGAAATTAACCGTTGTTCCAAGCCACTAATTAGCTGTAATGCTTGTTTAAACGTATCATTAAATGTTTTTTGATATTTTACATCTTTGCGCAGTAAAAAATCTTTTTCATTACGACGTAATTGCAACATGGCAATTTGTAAATCTTTCAATTCTGATTTGATTTCAACTAAATTTGTCACTTTATCTTGATTTGCAGTGTTTTCCATATACAAACCAAAGAGACCTAATATAACCAAGGACACTATGACGTAAAGCTTTTGCTTAATAGTAAATTTCATATAACATCTCAACAACGTAAAAGAATGGAAGTAATTGACAACAGTATAAAATCTATTTGCTCACTCCGCTATATTTCGATTAGCCCTCTTTAACACCAAAACAACAACATCTTTATTAACAACGACTTATATTAAACTTAATTTACACACTAGCTAAACATAAAAGAGCAAGTTAATATCAATTAAATATTAAATATCAATAGATATTAACTATGATAAAACTTCGCGATTTGGAATATTTGACGGCTATCGCCGAATACAAACATTTTGGCCGCGCCGCCGATGCTTGCTTTGTAAGTCAACCAACGCTAAGTGGCCAAATCCAAAAGTTAGAGCAACGATTAAAGTTAACCTTAATTGAGCGACAACCGCGTAATGTCATGTTAACGCCAGCAGGTGAAAAGTTAGTACAGCAAGCAAGGCAAGTACTCAACGCTGCGAGAAACTTTGAAGAGGCTGCTAAGTCATTACTTGACCCACTTTCCGGTGATTTGCATATTGGCTTAATACCGACATTAGCCCCTTATGCGCTGCCGCATATTATGCCGTCACTAAACAGCAAGCTTGCAAAAATAAATTTCTATTTGCATGAAAATAAGACCCAAGATTTATTGGACCAACTCACAACAGGCAAGCTCGATATTTTAATTTTACCTTGGCTACCAGACATGACTGGTTTTGAGCGTTATGATTTATTTAATGAGCCGCTTGTTATGGCAACATCCCCTTCACATGTACTCGCTAATAAATCACAAGTAACTTTTGATGATTTGCATAATCAAAAAATACTCACATTGGAAGATGGCCATTGTTTAAGAGATCAGGCAATGGGTTATTGTTTTAGCGCCGGTGCAGAGGAAGATCATAGTTTCCGCGCTACCAGTCTTGAAACGCTTCGCTATATGGTGGCAAGTAATATGGGTATTACGTTGTTACCACAATTAGCCACCTTGAATTATGCCCCGCAACAGCATATCCACTACATTCCCTTTGCAAACCCAAAACCAATGCGTGAAATAGTATTACTTTGTCGAACGGGCTACGCTCGAATGGAAAGTGTCAGGGCTGTGGTCAATGAAGTGCGCCAAGCGGTAAAAGGTTTGTTTGATTAATCTCAATATATACCCAAGCCACTTGAAGATGCAGAATTCATTGAGTCGAGAAAGTGCTAGCACCAAGGCATTGATTGAAGAGAGTGATTGTTCCATTTTCGAAATCAATAACGCCACAGATGACCATTTATCGCCTTGCCCGAAGGGAGCTAAGCTAGAAAACCAGCTCCGTGTGGTTTGGGTATACAATCTTTAATAACGAAAAAAGCGTTACCGTTCAGTACGGTAACGCTGCAAATAATTTTTACTCTCTAGACTATGCAGCTACTTGCTTATTACCGCTGATATTTTCCATTGGATTAGGAGTTCTAATCAAATAATCAAACGCCCCTAAAGCCGCCGTTGCACCACTACCCATCGCAATAATGATCTGCTTATAAGGTGTATTAGTTACATCGCCTGCCGCATAAACACCAGCGATATTAGTTTCACCTTTTTGATTAACGATCACCTCACCGCGCTCGGTCAAATCAATCGTATCTTGTAAAAATTGTGAATTAGGTACTAAGCCAATTTGGACAAATATGCCGGCAAGTTCGATAGTTTCTTGCGTGTTTGTCGCACGATTAAGGTAATTAAGCCCAGTAACATGCTTGCCATTACCTAATACTTCTGTGGTTTGCGCATTAACAATAATCTCGACATTAGGTAACGAACGCGCTTTATTTTGTAATACAGCATCAGCACGTAATACGGTATCAAATTCCAAGACGGTAACATGCTCTACTAACCCTGCAAGGTCAATGGCAGCTTCAATACCGGAATTACCACCACCAATAACGGCAACTGATTTTCCTTTAAATAAAGGACCGTCACAATGTGGGCAATAAGCAACACCTTTGCCGCGGTATTCTTGTTCACCTGTAACGTTCATTTCTCTCCATCTTGCACCGGTTGCAATAACGGTTGAACGGGTTTGCAAGGTGGCACCATTTTCTAATTCAACGGTAATTAAGCCACCTTCAACATCACTTTCAATAATATTTTTGACCCGTTGATTATTCATAATATCAACATCATAGTCATTAACATGGTTTTCTAAACTCGCTACAAGTTTGGGACCTTCGGTAGCACTGACGGAAATAAAGTTTTCAATCGCCATCGTATCTTGCACTTGACCACCAAAGCGGTCAGCAACGATACCGGTGCGTATGCCTTTACGGGCACTATATATTGCTGATGCCGCGCCCGCTGGGCCGCCACCAATCACTAATAAATCAAAAGCTTCTTTGTTGTCTATTGCTTTTGCTTGTCTCGCGCCAGCATTTGTATCTACTTTATTTAAGATCTCAGTGACGGTCATTCTGCCCTGCGCAAAAGCTTTGCCGTTTAAGTACACCGCAGGCACAGAAAGAATATCGCGCTGATAGACTTCTTCTTGAAATAGGGAACCATCAACCATCACATGTTTAATTTGTGGGTTAATCGCCGCCATCATATTAAGCGCTTGCACAACGTCTGGACAATTTTGGCAACTTAACGAAATATAAGTTTCAAAGCTATACTCACCTTCAAGTGCAGCTACTTGTTCGATAACTGCTTTATCAAGCTTAATTGGGTGTCCGCCACTATGTAATAGGGCTAACACTAATGAGGTAAATTCATGCCCCATCGGTACACCAGCAAAGCGCATTTCGCCGCCGGTTTTTACCGATTTGACTAACATTGATGGCACACGTTCATTGCTAGCATCTGCTGCAACAACCGTTACTAATGCTGACATTTCAGCAATTTCTGTCACCAAGGTCGCTAATTCTTTTGATTTTAAGTCTTCGCCTAAAAATACTGACAATTCAACAGCCGAGGTTAAATTTTGTAAATAGGTCTTTAGTTGTTGCTTTAAGTTCGTATCTAACATGGTTTATTCCTTCGAGAATACTGATGAATATGATTTTTATTTATTTTTTGGAACATACCGCGATACTTTCAGTCATACCGCGGTGATGTTAGCTGCAGTTTAGATTTTGCCAACTAAGTCTAATGATGGTGTTAACGTTTCTGCACCTGGCTGCCATGCTGCTGGACATACTTCACCGTCATGGTCAGCTACATATTGTGCGGCTTGAATTTTACGCACTAATTCTTTCGCTGAACGGCCTATACCTAGGTCATGTATTTCGGCAATTTTAACTTCGCCTTCAGGGTTAACAACAAACGTACCACGAAGTGCTAAACCATCTTCTTCAATCATGACGCCAAAATTACGGGTAATTTTACCTGTTGGGTCACCAATCATTGGGTAAGTAATTTTACCAATAGTGTCTGAACTACCGTGCCATGCTTTATGGGTAAAGTGTGTGTCAGTTGATACTGAGTAAACTTCAACACCCATTGCTTGTAGTTGCGCATAATGGTCAGCCATGTCGCCTAATTCAGTCGGACATACAAAGGTGAAGTCAGCTGGGTAGAAGAAAAATACTGCCCATTTACCTGCAACATCTGCTTCTGATACTTCAATGAATTCGCCGTTGCTAAATGCTGTTGCGTTGAAAGGTTGAATCGTTGAATTGATAATTGAGTTATACATGTTTATCTCCAATTGTTTTTTAAAAATGTGGGTACTTGTTAAGTTGGGATAATAATACGTCGAACTTTAAAATAGGGACAATCGTTTGAATTTATCATTGCAATAGATAAAAACTATTATTAACAAAAGCAGACTGGTTAATACTAAGAAACCAATGTTAATGTTAGTTAATAAATAATGGCTAGAACTACGCTGTGCTATAACTTTATTTTATAGCTTGCTAAAGTTTTAATACTGTTCAAAAAATAATGTTCATTAGAAGATAGTTTCATCACTAAATATTATATTTTAAGTTATACCAAACGAATTAATGGGATGAACGTTATGAATATTTCACATATAGAAAGCAACGAGCAGCAAAGCGATGATGAACATAGCTATATAGCAGCTGCATATGCGGCTAGAGACAATAAAGCTAAGATCGAGATAAGCGAACCACTATTAGAAAAAGTATTAGCAGTGCTCGATGACAGTACGCCCAATTATGTATTGGGCTATAACTAATTGAATGGATAGAAACTGAATTTAGAATAAGTTATGTACCTTGATGCTTGCCGAAAAAAATTAATGTACAAACTTACCAGCAAGCTTTTCCTCAAAGTTACCATTTTTGATAACTTGTTGGCCATTAAGCCATACTTGTTCAACACCAGATGAATATTTATTCCAGTGAGAAAAGTCAGCATTGGCGGAAAACTCCTTGGCATCAAAGACAATAATATCAGCTATGTAGCCTAGCTTAAGTTGACCGCGATCTTCAAAACCTAAAATTTCTGCGGTTCTACCGGAACTTTGCTTAATAAACTCACCAAGGGTAAGTAAGGATCGTTCACGAACATATTGCTGGTATTTTTGCGGAAAGCTAGCATATTTACGGGGGTGGCCATTAGTGCCATCAGATGAAGTAACCACCCAAGGTTGCACCATAAAGTTTTCTACATCAGCATCAGACATATTAAATGATGCTACACGGACCTCTCCTTCTTGTACTAACTGTATTGCTGCAGTGACGGGATCTATTGCTCTTTTTTCTGCTACTTGCGCTAACGTTAAACCAACCAACTCACGGTCTTGAAAAGCAGTGATCAGCAATGAGGTTGGCCCGCCACGACGACGAATGTTCTCTTTAATTTCATCGATAAGTTTTTCTGCCAAACTGACATCGTTGAGGCGTTGGTGAAATGCCTGCGTTGAATCAGCCATTACCCACTTGGGCATAACAGCACTATGTAACTTAGTACCTGAAGCAAGCCAAGGATATTGATCAGCTGAAATACTAATGCCCTTTGCTTTTGCCTGCTCTATTTTTTCAATGGCAAGGTTGCTTTGTCCCCATACGTCAACCCCTAACGCTTTAATATGGGCCAGATGTAAATGAATATTGGCTGTGTCGGCTATGTTAATGGCTTCTTCTAAGGCGGCGATAAAGCCAATATTAAATGTACTTTCATCACGTAAGTGTGTGTCATAAATACCCTGGTATTGGCTCGCCACTTTTGCCAAAGTCACCACTTCTTCGGTATTAGCAAAACTCCCGGGCACATAATACAATCCAGTTGACAAACCTAACGCACCAGCTTCCATACCCTTAACAAGCAACTGTGACATATCAGCTAATTCTTCAGCATTGGCAAAGCGTTGCGCCCGCCCCATAACTTGTTCTCGTACACTGCCATGACCAATCAATAAAGCCACATTAGTACCGATTCCATTAGCTTCAAGTTCAGCTGCCGTTTTCGCAATATCAACGGGGCCTTCACCGTCGTTACCATTAACAACAGTCGTAACCCCTTGTGTAAGGTAATTTAAGTTATGGTTTTTATCTTTGCTGTAAAGTTCTTCTAGTGTATGAGTATGAGGGTCGATAAAGCCTGGGCTAACAACTTTACCACCAACATCAATGGTCGTTGTCGCTTTAACTGCATGCTTACCTGTTGGATATAGGCCACAAATCTCAATACCACATATCGCAATGTCTAACGCTTGTGGCTTAGTTTCAACACCATCGTAAACGTTGCCGTTAATAATTAAGGTGTCAACCACTACCAGCTTAGTATCACTTACCGATTCATTATTGGTGGGCTTATTTTCGGAGCAAGCTGAAAGTATTATTACACCACTGACGAATACGGCTATCGAGAAAATTCGCTTTAATCTTTTACTAGGCATGAATAACTTACTCTTTATTGTGATCGGTTTCTGACATCAAAGTTTTCATTAATAACACCGCGGCATTATTGGCAATAATTTTAATGCTATCTCGATTTGTTTCATCACCCATTTCATAGGTTATGGCATGAACCTGATAATTATCGGCAAAATACTGTTTGGAAACACCATTATTAGGGCGGTTACCCGGCTTTTGTACGACATCAAAATTTGGCATCGCTTTATCTAACGCACCCAGCCAATGCTTCACAAAGTAGCGACTTTCAACACCGTAATCAACCGGCATAGTATAAAAAACATCATGTTGGGTAGAATGAAAATCAATAGCAAATTTTATCTTTTGCCCACTAGCGACCAAGCTTTGTAGGTATTGATGAACTTGCTTAGTCTCAGGCTGTTTAAAAGTGATCCAGTCACGATTCAAATCAACGCCATTGGCATTATGACGCCAATTGCCCATCGCAACACCATCTGGATTTAAATTAGGGATAATAAGTAGATTATATTTTTGTCGAAAACTATCAGCAAATGGATTATTCGCTAATAAGGTTTCAACAAAAGGAAATAATGCCAGCGCACCCGTTACTTCTGGTGGGTGTAAGCGGCCTAAAATAACTAACCATTCTTTACTGTCGCTGTGACTTTCAATTTTATAAATTGGTCGCCCTAGTTGAGATATACCTAATTGTTGGTGTGAAATCTGGCTAGATTTTTGTAATTTTTTTGCCCAGTCGATGTAATATTGATTACTAATAATTTCCTGACCAGCAATATATAATGGCTGTGTTGAAGCCTTAATTTTAAGTATTAGCTTCTTATTACGGTATTGATGCGGATATACCGACCAAGTTTTCATATCTTGGCTAAATTTAGGTAAATAGCGATTATCTCGCTTCCCACTAATTTTAATATTAACCGTAATGTCTATTGGTGTATCTGCAACAACCTTAAATGCATACCAAGGACTAGGGTTGATGGGTGTGTTTTCTGGCTTAATAGTAATAACAAAATTATTGTTGCCCAAATTAATGCACTCATCCATGCGACTCGCTTCAAAGTCTGCCGTTAGTCTAACTGCACCGATATTACATGTTTGCGAATTATTACTTTTGTTAACTACAGAAGTTTCAGCACACGACGCCAAAACCAATAGAGAAAATAACCATACGCAAATAGGTAGTAATTTTTTCATATTAAATCTTCTAAATTTGAATAAGTTAAGTGTAAAAATAAAGCTCGGCCGTTAATCACGCACCGAGCCATATTATATTATTGAAACCACGTGCTATGAATTAGAAGTCTTTTCTTACACTCATGTAGAAGTAACGACCACGATTCGAATGCAAGGCACCGAAATAACCATGTGCTAATTCATCAGCCACTGGTGGCTCTTCGTCACCAATATTGCGTACGCCAAAACGAATTTTAGTGCCGTCTAATGCACTGTCATCGGCAAAACGGTAGTCTGCATAGACATTCACAGTAGTAAAGCTATCTACTGGCAACATAATCACGTCATCGTTAACCGTTGCCGTAGTGCTAGTATCAACAATTTCGCTAACATAGTTGGCATTAATGCCTGCACCCCATTGTTGATAATCCCAATCAATCGATGCTCTAGCTCGCCATTCTGGACGACCATTTTGTTTAATTAAATCACCCGCACCTGCGACAGTTCTATCAGCTGGCACCGCTGGATTATTAGCAGCTTGTGCAGCGATAAGCTGTGCAGAAATAGGATCAGCATCTTGTTCAAATTTGCTTAATTTAGCAGCGTTAACCGTGAACTCCCATTCACCAAAGCTTGTTTCAAGATCATAAATCAAACTAAAATCAACGCCTTCAATATTACGCTTATCTAAATTCAGATAGTCATTGTTTATTTGAATCACTTCATTGGTGTTGGCGTCACGAACTACCGCACTATTGTTAGTACCTTGACTCCTTAACAGTGAATCATAAAGCAAATGCGATGAACCGGGTAAAATGCCCACTAAGTCTTTTTGCTTAATCTTCCACGTATCTATCGTAAAAGTAAGGTTTTCAAGTGGCTCAAATATCAAACCAAATGAGGTGTTTTCGTCGTCTTCTGGTTTTAGGTCTGTGGTACCACTTCTGATATCGACAATACCGTAAGTTGAATCAAGTACTGGATCATACAAACTATTAGAACGTGGCACACCTTCTGCGGACACTTGTGGTAAACCAGGAGCACGGAAGCCGCCAGCATATGACGCTCTAAAACTGATCCATTCTGCTGCTTGCCAAAATAACGCAACTTTAGGCTTTAATGCACTACCCACATCAGAGAAGTTTTCATACCGACCAGCAACTTGTAATTCAACATAATGAGAGCCTGAGTCGACCAAGGGCACCAAGAACTCGGCATATGCTGACGACACATTACGCGACGCCTTTGAATCAGGTGTTGGGCTACTACCTAAAACATCGCTGCCAGATAATTCAACACCCGTGATTTGATCAACAAAGGGGATACTGCCATCAAGTAACGGGTCTCTGTTATCTTCAAAGGTTTCTCTTCTAAACTCTACACCCATAGCAAGCCCAACATCCCCCGCGGGCACGCTCCAAAGCGCACCATTGCTGACCTTAAAATCAACTGAGGCCAAACTTGTTTTTGAGTCTCGATTAACATTAACCATAAATTGGTCAATAACACTTTGTGGATTTAACGTTGTGTCACCACTATTTGGATTATTAACATCACCACCCGTAAAGATGTTATACGCTAACGTTGGATCAGTGCTATTAATGGATGCTTGAAACTTGCTCGCTTGAATACGGTTGGCTGAATCATTGGTTTCAGCTTCAGTGTAAAATGCCGCTGTTTCCCAATCCCAATCGTTATATGAACCTTTCAAACCACCTAGTACTCGGTAGCTAGTATCGTCAACTTCAACATTCCGAGGTCCGGTATCAATCGCTCGGTAGCTTCGTAATAAAACTTCTTCGCCAAATGGATTATGGGCAGCGTCAGCAGAAATAAGGAAACGTTGTGCGGTTAGGTTATGGGTTTGTTCACGAGTACGTTCAGCTTTTGCACTGTAATATGTTACTTCTGAAAAGAAGTCTAAATCACTGTTTATTTCATGGGTAAAATAAGTATATAAGTTTAAGCGATTAACATCAGAAACCAGTGAACGAGTAGTACCGCGGTCGAAGCGTAAATCGCGAGGAAAACTACCACTGTCGGCACAAACGCTTCCCGCTAAATCAACCACACAACCAGAGTCGCTGTCAGGTTGGATATGGAATCGACCTAAAGCATCTGATTGGAAATCACCCCAAGGTGTTGCTGTAGAACGGTTATCTAATTGGGTATCGCCAATGAATTCTTCTGGTAAGCCAGAAAATTCACGTAAATCATGACTAGCTGAATATGGTCGTTCGCTTGCCATCATGCCGTTACGGTCATAATAGCTAAAAGAAGCGGTTAAATGTGAGCGGCCTTCATTTAAATCAAAACCAGTTAAATAGCTAAAGGTGGTTTCATCAAGCGATGTACCTTCTGAACCACCATAAGATAACCTAACTTGGTTGCCTTCGTAATCATCTTTTAATTGGTAATTTACCACACCAGCTACGGCATCAGAGCCATAAATAGCAGCCGCGCCATCACGTAAAACTTGTAACGAACGCAAACCCGAAACCGGTAAGGTATTGGAATTTGAGGTCGATACCGGTACGAAGTTTTCTGACTGCGTACCTGGGTGTGTGACTAGCCTACGACCATTTAAGAGTGTCAAGGTATTACCCGAGCCAACACCACGTAAGTTAATAGATGCAACGTCACCACGAGCGTCATTTACCCCACCATTACCTGTAGCCCCGCCAAAGTTAACCGCTCCAATTTGAGGAATTGAACGTAATAATTCGTCACCGGACATCGCAGCGGTATTCTCGATATCTTTTTCGGTTAAAGCAGTAACAGGTAAAGCACCAATATCTGAAGCACGCTTAATATTGGAGCCAATAATACTTATACGCTCAATTTCTGCTACCTTGGCTGCTTCTTCAGCATTGGCTTGTTGAATAAAAGTTGTTTGGGCTGTTAAGGCTGTTATTACACATAGACTTAGATGCTTCAGTTTATGTCTGTTTTTAGTTATTTCTTTCATCACTCTCACCGTCATAAGTTGCATTTATTATGTTGTGTTGCCGAATATATTTTTATTCGATCTTGGTTTCTAGATTCACCATGCCCAATTATGAAAAGCAATACTATTGACACTTCGTTTACACCCCATAACCTAAAGTTATAGCAAAGTTACACATTCAGCTAATAGTTTGAATTTTCCATTAAAATAGCTTGACTACTTTTGTCGATGATTTACTCCTTATTAGCTACAGCCTTTGGTTATGACATGCAAAAGTTTTTGAACTGCTGTTCTATTGATTAGCTCTTTACAATCAAATATAGCTTCATGGGCAAATAACGACTAAAGATGCCACATCAAAAAGGTAAAATGCTGATATGAATATTGAAATTTCGACTTCAGAAACACTATTAATAGCTTTGCTCATACTTTTTACGGGCTATTATCTCAACAGTAAAATTGCGGTACTAAAAAATAACAACATTCCTGAGCCAGTGGTAGGTGGTATTGCCTTCTCTATTATTGCCGCCATTGCTCACCTTTATTTTGATATTAATTTTCAATTTAATATGGCATTTAAAAACCCATTAATGACAGTATTTTTCACTACGGTCGGTCTAGGTGCTAGCTTTAGTTTATTAATCAAAGGCGGTCCAAAAGTGGCACTTTTTCTAGGTGTTGCTACCTTATATTTACTGGTACAAAATGCTGTTGGTGTGTCGATTGCAGTTGCTAGCGGCATGGAACCGTTAATGGGCTTAATTGGAGGATCGGTGACACTTTCTGGAGGTCACGGCAACGGCGCAACATACGCAGATCTATTTATTAATCAATACGGTATGCATAGTAGTGTTTTTGAATTGGCGATGGCGGCTGCAACACTAGGTCTTATTCTTGGCGGTTTAGCTGGTGGGCCAGTCAGTAAACGTTTAATTAAAAAATACAACTTAACAGCTGATACTTCCTATCACGAAGATCTCGACGATACGATAACCTTTGATCCCGAAGATCATGATTTAGTCACGCCTCGAAAAATGATGGAAACCTTATTTGTGATTTTACTATGCATGTATTTAGGCCGCATCGGTTATGATGCACTCAACGCGATTGATGTGATCTTACCAGCATTTTTAATCCCATTATTGTTTGGCGTGGTCATTACAAACCTAGCTGAATTTACTAAAGTATATAAGGTTAGTCGAGCTTGTATCGATCTTTGGGGAACGATGGCACTATCCATCTTTCTTGCGATGGCATTAATGTCGTTAAAAATATGGGAATTGGTCAGCTTAGCCGGGCCAATGATATTTATGATTTTGGTACAAGCAGTACTACTGATGCTTTTCGCCTACTTTATTACCTTTAGAGTCATGGGTAAAAATTATAATGCGGCCATCATGGCTGGCGGCCATTGCGGTTTTGGCCTTGGAGCCACACCAACCGCTGTCGCTAATATGGAATCATTAGTCTCACGCCATGGACCGTCGCCACAAGCTTTTTTAGTGGTACCATTAGTCGGTGCATTTTTTATTGATATCACCAATGCTTTGATTATACAGTTATATTTAAGCTTGCCATTTGTCACTGGCTAAATACTTCACTTAGCCGAATAACGTTATCGAGGACCTTGAATGCGCTTACGACACATTGAAATTTTTCACGCGATTTATACCACGGGTTCGATTACCAATGCGGCTAAAATACTGCATGTCTCACAACCCTCTGTCAGCAAAGTTCTATCACATGCCGAACTACAGCTCGGCTTTAATCTTTTCGAGCGGGTTAAAGGTCGACTCATCCCAACAGATGAAGCGGAAATGCTCTTTGATGAAGTTGACAAAATTTACCAACAGATGCGCTCGATAAAAAATACCGCACAGAACATTAAAAAATCAGAATTTGGCAGCATGAGTTTAGGAGTTACACCAGCACTGGGGTTTGACGCCCTGCCAAATGTTATTGCCAATTACCATCAAGACTACCCCAATGTTACCTTTGATATTCAAACTATCCATAATGATGCTGTTACGCAGTCATTGCTCGAGCATAAGTGTGATTTAGCGATTTTATTTTCACCACCCAACATGCCAGGTATCACCACCATCCCATTGGCCATGTCGGAACTAGTGATTGTTTACCCTAAAGACAAATTTCCACATTGCCCAGATAAACTGACCTTAACACAAGTCTGCGATTTGGAGTTTATCGACATTAGTGACAGTGGCCCCTTAGCTGACATGCTTTGGGCGCGTGTGATGGAGGAAGCCATTGACTTTAAATCATCGATTAAAGTACAGACCTATTTTATTGCCGCTAGATTGGTGGCGCGTGGTTTAGGTGTTTGTGTTGTAGACCGCTATACTGCAGAAGGCAATTTATCTGATAATGTTGCCATTGCTTCTTTCGAACCCGCTTTAACTTTTAGCATCAATGCTGTGCACTTAGAAAACCGAACTAAATCTAAAGTTATCGATGAATTTATTCCTTATTTAAGACAAGGAATTTCAAGTAGTTAAACATCATCATAACCCTAGGTTATGACCGATAAAAGCCTTCCCACTTTCAATGCATAGCCACTAAGATAAGCTCGATGTAACAAACATAGTTAAATCAGCTTTTAATTTTAGGAACATCATCATGCATATCGTTTCTCCTTATCTGTTATTTATCGGTGACGCCACCGACCAACTTTCAATAAAAATGGCACGTGGTGCAGCTGATTGGCGTCCAGAGCTTTGTATTGGTGAATTCAGTGTCAGTGGCTGTACAGTGACTACTGGCATTGAAAAAATGACCATTGAACAGGCAGCAGTGAGAGGCGCTAAATCATTTATTCTTGGTTTTGCTAATAGCGGGGGCGTGTTAGAAAAAAGGTGGCTGCCTTATATTTTAAACGCGATGGAGCACGGCATGGATATTGTTTCTGGCCTGCACGACAAACTCACTGACTTTCCTGAGTTGGTTGAAAAAGCTCAACAATGCCAACAACAACTGCTTGATATTCGCCATCCAAAAGCAGAATTTGTGACCGGCACCGGAGTGAAACGTTCAGGTAAACGCTTACTTACCGTCGGCACTGACTGTTCAGTAGGAAAAATGTATAGCTCACTTAGTCTCGAGAAGTCGATGAAAAAGTTAAACTTTGATGTCGATTTTCGCGCCACAGGCCAATGTGGCATTTTAATCGCCGGCCAAGGTGTTGCGATTGATTGTGTTATCTCAGATTTTTTATCTGGTGCTACTGAATCACTTTCACCCAACAATCATCCAGAGCATTGGGATATTATTGAAGGACAAGGCTCATTATCTCATCCCGCTTTTGCTGGGGTCAGCCTTGGCTTATTGCATGGTTCACAACCCGATGCCTTGGTTATATGTCACGATTTAAACCGAACACATATGCGTGGCCTACCTAGCAGCCAATTCCCCAGTATTGCCACGACCATCAGCTTAAACTTGCAAGCCGCAAGGCTCACCAATCCCGATGTAAAAGTGGTTGGTATTACGGTGAATACCTCTAGTGTTAGCATTGAAGAGGGCAAACGTATTTGTCAGCAATTAAGCGAAGAATTTTCATTACCTTGTGTTGACCCTTTACGCGACGGCACTGATAACATAATAAAAACCTTGGCATAAGTGGCGACACAACATGGCTATTGAACAAAGTACTCAAACCTATAATGTGAAAAATGCGACTAAACCAAGTAATTTAGTCATTAAAGTGGTAAAAGAGCAGTTTTCATTGCAACATGTTTTTCGCATTGCCCGTGGCGCAAAAACCCAAGCAGATGTCGTTGTGGTAACCATTAGCGATAATCATAATACTGGCTGGTCAGAAGCGGTGCCTTATGCGCGTTACCAAGAATCGCTTGATAGCGTAATAGAGCAAATAAACACTCTGTCACAATCAACACTTAACAGCGAAAATATTACTGGCCTTATTGCCTCATTACCTTCTGGCGCAGCACGTAACGCCTTAGATTGTGCTTGGTGGGATTTACAAGCAAAGCAAAACAAAACAACAGTTGCAGCATTATTTGCGTTAGCGCCAGCACTGCCTTGTGTAACAGCGCAAACCTTAAGTATAGATAGTCCCGAAGCTATGGCTAAAGCAGTTTTGGCATTAAATAACCCACCATTAGTTAAAGTAAAACTCGATAATCAAGATATCGTAGAAAAAATGACTGCTATTGCTCAAGCCGCTCCAAACAGCAAGTTTATTGTTGATGCTAATGAAGCCTGGACTATTGATGATTTACGTCATTGTTGTCTGCAATTAAAAGACCTTAATGTGGTATTGATTGAACAGCCTTTACCTGCAGGAGAAGATCAAGATCTCATTAATTTTTCTTCACCCATTCCGCTATGTGCCGATGAGTCGTGCCATACACGTGCAGAACTGAAATATTTAAAAAATCGTTATCAAGTGGTGAATATAAAACTCGATAAAACTGGCGGCTTAACCGAAGCAGTATTATTGGCTCAAGAAGCGAAAAATCAAGGTTTTGAGTTAATGCTAGGCTGCATGGTTGGCAGCTCACTAGCGATGGCGCCATTAGCATTATTGGTTAACGAAGCAAAGTTTGTAGATTTAGACGGGCCACTTTTAATTAGTGCCGACAGAGAGGATGGTTTTGAATTTAACCAAGGGCTGATGCAGCCACTTTCAGGTAAACTTTGGGGAGGAAATCGTAATCATACTAATGCGTAGCGATAATGAGTGCCTCTAGTTTCCCTTTGACATGCATGATTCAATGTCAGCCCTGATCACAGGGCTTTTTTATTTTAGCGATTGAGCAGCTGATAAGTTCCACCAAAATAATTTTTTGTTACTCCATATGAATACATTTTCAAAAGCTGTAGTGATTAGCGTTTTACATCCAAATGCGCAACAATACTGGCCATAGTTGCCTCGATATGATTTACATCAGTGGGAATAACTAAAATTGTACTATCACTTGCCATACAAGCAAGTACCCCCGACTGTTCACCCATACTTTCAATCATTTTAGAGATCAACGTAGCCGCACCAATAACGGTCTTAATAATAATTTGCACCTGATTATGCTTAATATCCAACACCACTGAATCTATCGCTTGTTGACCATACGGAATATATTGTTTTTCAGGTAGCCGATAAACGGCATCATTATTATGATTTCTAATTTTTATCGCGCCGACTTTATGCAACAACCGAGACACGCGTGTTTGTGTGACATTTTCAAAGCCTCGCAAAGATAAAGCCCGAGCAAGCTGCAACTGAGAACCAAAACGCTGGTCTTGCAGCAATGTTTTAAACGTGTCGAGTAACTCTGGCTCAGCAATTTTCATGCTATTTTATTTCCTATGCTTGTTAGTGGTTAAATTTAATCATAATAGGTGCCGATATCACTTTATCAACACCAAGATAGGCCGATTGATAGCTCAATGTATTATAAAAATTTGGTTGTATATTTTTGCTGAAGGCGCTCTGCCATTCAATTAAAGCAAAGTCATCAATGTTAATCGCGGAACTAGTTCCATCTTGTGAGGTTATTTCTGCAATCACTCGATAACTTTTATAACCAATACGCGGAGAATTGAAATCTAACTCTACATTTTGCCAAGCTTGGCTTGCCATCAATTCAGTTGTGCCAATTAAATGTTTAGGGCTATTGTCAAAGGCATCAAATAGTTTCTGACGAGTTTTACGCCCCTGCCAATAAAAGTTAATTTTGATTGGTGCTTGGACATTAAATTTAGCTTTGACTGTCATTGCGCTGCTAGCTTTGTACACCCGTCTAAAACTTTGCATGCCAAAAATACTTGGGTTAGCAACCGTTAATTTAATATTTAAACTGCGCTGCCCACTGGCACCGAAATTATTCAGTGTTGTGGCGCTGCGTTGAAATACCCAACCCCGTTCAGGGCTATCAAATGTCGCAAAACTCTCAAAATCGCTGCCGTTAATTAAGTTAGTGCCCAGGCGGTATCCAACATTGTCATCAGGCAATTCAACATGAGTTATCGTTCTATGCCACGGCAATTGGTAGAGTGGAATGACTTTCTCACCATTGACCGGATATACCGCTAATGTCAATTTTTCACTCGTTGTTTGATTATTTGCTCGGATAACACCATGACCACCTGATGGTATGATCAGGGTATTTCTTTGTTTAGAAAGCTCAGTTAAGCGCTTCATTACGGTATAGCGATGCATACCTGTGGCTGGCGTTGGTTTGTAACCTTTAACATATAGCGGCACAATTTCAGCACGGTGAAACTTACCATCGTCCAGCCAAACATAAAGAATAAAGCTATGTTGAGTTGCACTAAAGTTTTGGTCAAAAATAAAATTTCCCATCGAATAAGCAATAAGCTTATTGTTATATAACTCTAGACCTTGAGTGACATGAGGGTGATGTGCAATTGCCAGAGCAGCGCCTGCATCTAGTGATGACTTTAAACGTTGCTCAGTAACACCGGTGGGGTTATTGGCGTATTCTTGACTACCGTGATATTGCACTATCGTGACTTTATTTTTATCTACCTGCTCAGTAACAGACTTCACTATATTGTTCATTGAACCATAAGCGGCACCACCGTGTTGGTCATTTGCTGTTTGTGTTGGGTTAGCACTACCCTCCCATCCCACATAACCTAACATGGCAAACTCGGTATTTTTAATAGTTTCTGTATGTGCTTTTAAGGCTGACTTTTCGTCAACACCTGCACCTGAATATCCTAACTCGCTTTTTTCAAGAAAAGCTAACGTTGAGTGAAGGCCAGAATCCATATAGTCATAGGTATGATTATTCCCTAACGAAACATAGTCAACACCTGCCCAAGTGAGCGCAGAAAGTATTTCCGGCTCAGAGTAAAAGGTGACTGATTTGGGCGCACGCTCTGCGGGTTTTTCATCAGCTATTTGAGTTTCCAAATTGATTGCTGCATAGTCAGCCAAACTCATGTAAGGCTTAATATGCTGAACTATCGCTTTGCTATCTTCGAGCTTATTATCTTGATGAATAAGTACAGGATCACCAAAGTAAGGTTGATAGTATCTACGCCCCATCATTACATCACCACCAAAAGCAAGCATCACGCGTTTAGACGCTTTTTTAACTAAACTAATATCGGTGATTTTCGCAGATTGTTGTAACTCAGAATGGCTAAAGGTTTGAATTGAATCAAAATACCCGTCTTTACTAAACCTTAGCTGATAAATATCATTAACGGCAGCTTTTAAACTGAACTCCCCTATTGCATTGGTTACGGTCTTGACGTTATTTATTTCTACAACAACAGCTTTTAGGGCATGACTCTCTTCATCAATGATTCTGCCACTTAAGGAGAAATGTGTTGCCGCAAATGCACTGATATTTAGATTTACGGCGATGATCATCAAAATACAAAAAAAAATACGAGACATAGAGCATCCAAAGCTTAGTAATTTGTCTTAGTATATCGTTTTAAATACCTAGATTTCATTCCGAATGATATGTCGACTATAACGTTAGGGTATGGCAAAAATAATATCCTCTCAATATCAATAGGCAAAAAAAACGCCCCTCATATGAGGAGCGTATAACAAACATAAATTTAAAAATAAAACCGAGTGGGAGAATCTCTTATTAAGTCAGAACCTAACATTCATAATTAGTTCAAAACTTTTTTAAAATAAAGCCATAATACGCAATTTTTCGTTATTGAGCTGATGAGTGATATTTTATCATCGGCAAAAAAAACGCCCCTCAAATGAGGAGCGGATAAAAACACTAATAAAAACAAAACCGAGGGGGAATCTCTTGCTAAGTATGAGCATCTTAGTCGTTGTTAGTTCAATTTTATTTAAAATTTTTCGTAGCAATCCCCTCACAGAAAATAGCCAACTGTTTTTTTTGTTAATATTTAAATTGTTTCAAGCGCCCAGCGTTTGGCAATAAAGTTAAGTACTTTGGTTAATTTTTTACCCAAATAGCCTGATAGTAACTTAGGTGTTTGCTGCAATAGCAATAACTCTGACGCTGTTATCGCCACATAACAATCGACTAGCTGATCATCCGACGAAACCATCAGCACATCGTCAGCTAGAAATTCTTTTTTCAGACTGTTTTCTTCATCTTCGCCGCTATGACCTAGTTCACTAATATCGCAAAGGTAAAAGTTAATCTGCAGAACATGCTCTTCCTCACCGTACCAATTAGCGGTCATAGTATGAAAGTTTAACTGTGCTTCAAGTTTATTGCTCACTGAGGAAATATTTTCTATCTTAACAACTAAATCATCACTGACTTGAATAGAAATAGGTAACTTTTCAGTCATAATATCCATGAAGTTAAACGCCTTTTAGTAAAATTATATTGCTCACCAGCCCCTAGTAGAACTTTCAGTTTTTCAACCTACTCAAGCTGCTAAAGTCACTATATCAATAACCCCGCTCATTTTCTAAGCTTTTGCCTGTGGAATAGTACGGGGAAAATTACAAACGATTCTGGTTGGCAAAATATATCGGCAGTTACTCGACCACAGTAATAGCAATAAATGTTTTGCCGATTTTTTCTTTATGGTTTATTTTATGAATTATGGTGATAAAGCTAGCTTTAATAATATTCAACTGATGTTATTTGCTTTTGTCACTTTGTGGCTAACCTTATCAAGACTTATCTGGACAGTGCATGTGTTGCGTAACGGCCAATACCGTATAAAGCGCTGACGAAATTAGCAATAACATTAGCGTCAGTTGCAGATAAATAGACAGTAAAATAACCGTAGGTATTTAGAGATGAAAGTTGAAGAGGTTATGGCGAATAATGTCATCTGTATTAATATGGATGACAGACTCACTGTGGTAAGGGAATTATTTATTAAACATAAGTTTCATCACTTATTGGTGATTAATAATAATGGTGAACTTATTGCGGTTCTTTCTGAACGAGATTACTTTAAAGCGACAAACTCCAATCAAGAGCTACCAAGCGCAAATGACAAAGACTTGGCAATGCTAAACAAGCGCGTGCACCAAATAGTATCTAAAAAGCTAGTTGCAATCCAAGAACTTAGTACGTTTAGCGCGGCAATAAAATTATTTCATGACACTGGCGTTTCTTGTCTCCCTGTTATTAACAGTAAAAATAAGCCGGTCGGTATATTAACGTGGCGAGATATTGTTAAATGGCTCTATGGCAAAGTTAACGCACCTAAGGCTTAATTTTTCAAGTGACGAAGCAATAATTATCTAGCTAATAACGGGCTATTACTATTAGCTAAGCAAAATCACGAGTTTTTAATTCAGAATAAAACCAGCCATTTGTGTTTAATCTGACGAGGCCTATATGGTCCCTTGGTATTAAAGTATTAGCTTATGTCTATTACGGATTGTTAATATCAAACTCGAATTCAATCTCCAATAGTTTGCTGCCACCACTTGCCGGCGGATAACGCCATTGCAGTAAGGCTTGCTTTGCCGAACGCTCTAATAAACGATTGCCATGCTTATTCAATCCAATAACATCTATTACCTTACCTTCATCTGAAATGCGGTATTGTAGCTTTACCGTGCCTGATTTACGTGAATATAGTGCCGATTTCGGATATTCAGGCATCACGCGATGAGTCGGAACAATTGTAATGGCGGGTTGATTAATTTTTGGTACGTTAACCATATCACTTAAGGTTTTATTCACTGATAAACCTGTGGTTGCGAGCGCAATAGTGTCTTGATGTACACGACTATTTTCGATGTACTTAGGCGGCAAAATTTCCGGCTTAGGTGGCAAGGGTTGCTTTATCGGTGGCAGCGTTGCTTCTTCTGACTTAACTTCGATTACCTCTAATACACGCACAGAATGCTGCTTATATTGATTAGAAACGCCATGTACTGGTGGCTTAGCAAAATGTGTGATCACCGCCATTATACCAAAAGACGCCGCCCCGCCCGTTATCAATAAAGCCATAATATGCCAGATTGACCGCGTGGATTTAATCGGCTGAGTTTCAGATGCCACGTTGACTATCGGCGCTTGCAGTTGTTTTTTTCTTTGTTGATAAAGACTCGATAGCTCCTTATCAAATTTATCGTCACTCATGATGATGATCCTAACAAATGGCCTAAATTATTGCGGGCATAACGCAAACGACTTTTTATGGTTTCAAAACTATCGTTCGTTAATACTGAAATTTCCATCACTGAAAAACCTTCTTGCTGGAAGATAAACGCTTCCCTTTGTAAAAACGGCAACTGCTCAAGTGCAGCATTAAATTGCGTTATTCTATCCGCCGTCAACACTGATTTCTCTAGCGTTAGCGTCAACATTTTATTTTCATCTAACAACTGGTTTTGCCATTTTTGTTGGCGTCGAAATTCGTCAATTAAAGTATTGCGAGCAATCGTGAATAACCAACTTTTAACATTACGTTGCGGAGTATTTTGCGTAGTTTTCATCACTTTTAACCAAGTAGTTTGTACCACATCTTCCGCCACCTCTTTATTCGATTGGCTTAATAAATAGTGATATAGCGACAAGTTAAATTGCGCAACCAATAAAGACAAATACTTGTTTTTACCGGTTGCAATATAATTTGTCAGCAACATTTCTGGACTGGTTTTGGGGTTATACCAACCTTTAATCATTGACGGTAACTGCAAATTTTCATCCTAACTTTGTTGGTCCATTTTAAACTCTAATTGAACAGTTAAACCCTGTTGGCTAACCGTTTTACCATCTTCTGACTTTGCGCGATATTTCCATTTTCTTAATGCTTGCCGAGCAGCTTTATCAAATACGCGTTTAGGCTCAGCATCAATCACTTCAATATTACTGACACCGCCTACGGCATTAATATCAAAGCGCAGTTTCACCCAACCTTCAACACCATCGCGGGCGGCGTCAGCGGGGTATTTAGGGTTAATGCGTACCACAGGGCGAGCATCATTATCACCTGTTTGACCGCCAAAACTTAACTTAGCGTTACCAGCCGGCAATTTAATTGGCCCGTTATTGTAATGATAACCACCTTCAACAAGGGTTTCTACGGGTGCTTCAAAAGTTCTTGGCATAGGTTTAGGCGTTGGTGGTGGATCATTTTTAAATGGTGGCTTAGTTTCCGGCGGCCTTTCTTCGGGCAACTGTGCAACCTCTACTATCACTTTTGGCAACAACTCGGGGGGCAATACCTGATCGTTATTAACTAAATAGGCCATAAAAGCAAATAAACCAAAGGTTGTTGCACTGGCAAGGGTTGTTATCGTTATTATCTTTTTCATATTTATTCCTCAATAGTTATCGACTAGAGATTATCTAAGTTAAAGAGGTGTGATCACACGCTAAGCCAGCGGCCATTTCTGACTCATAGCCAGTTGAATAACTCATTAATCAATTGGCTATAAGTAAAACGATGGGCGGCAAGAAAAGGGGTTAAAGTAAATTAGAAAAATATTAAAAAAATATTAAAAAAATAAAGTACGCTTGAAGATTAAGATTTTTTCAATAATAAAAATAATCTTTTCATCGTGAAAATAATAATCAAATAACCAAAATATTGACCACTTAAAAATATCGCCATTTTTGGCCAAAATGCAGTTTCTTCACTAAAAAAGCTTAATGAAAACCTAGCTGGTGCGGTGATTAAGCCATAACCAGGAAAAACACTGGCAATAAAGTAATAGTTATAGCAAAAAGCGGTGATACCGATAACGATACCCGACAGTGCCCAACGTAAAGACCATTTGATATCAGACAATACAGTGCTCATATTATTTATGTCACTAACTGCACAGTGCAGCTAGTGACCCTTTTTAAAATTGGCTGGGCTTATTTAGTCAGTAAAGCGTTAATTTTTTCTTGATCGGTATATTTTGCGTAATTAGTCAGCGCCTGCATCGTAACTTGGTTGGACATTAACTCTTGCATTGCAACTCGACCCACCAGCTCGAATGCTTTTCGAATCGCAAGCGGATCTCGCTGATTCGCCAAGGTTAATTCTGCTGGGCAATCAACCGTTAGTAGTCGAGTGATAATTTTTCCAACATATTTATCACTGTTATCAATGTCTTCTGAACTTGCCTTAGAATAAATAGTTATCTCAGGATGAGATGAAATAGCGAGAAATATCCATTTCGCTAGGCCTTTGCGCTCCTTACCATTTAACGCGTCAATCATACAGTTGCCGAGTTTATCACTCGGGTCATTAGCAAGCGTTTGTGTTGCAAAGCTCAAGGTTAAACAAATTAGCAATAGTTTCAAAAGGTTAGGCATGATTATTCCGTTAAATTTGATTGATTTAGCAAAGTATTATCATCTTTCAATAAAAAGTTTTTGATAAGTATTTATATATCAGTTAGCTAAGCGATAATACCAAGTTCATTAAATTGATATTACTATAGTTTTTTGCACCCAAGCAAGATAAGTGACCCAAGAAGCTCCCTGATCTCTTTACTTGAATTTACTTTACCAAAGGTTACTATAGCTACCCAATGTATAATCTAGAATTACCTAATGACAAAATTAATTAGTTTACTCACCATAGCACTGGCATTGTTAAGTTCCGCTACCTTTGCGGAAACATTAAAAGTTGCTTCTTGGAACATCGCTTGGCTTGGTTCACACGAATATAATCAACGCAAAGACACTGACTATGAAAAATTAGCGCGCTATGCCAGAGAGTTAGACGCAGACGTTATCGCGTTACAAGAAGTTGAAAGTGAAAAATGGGCAAAAAAAGTTTTCGGTGATGAGTATGATTATTTCTTCACAACAAAAGACTGGGTGCAACGTGTTGGCGTAGCGGTCAGAAAAAGCAGTGGCTATAAAGCCAACGCTATTGAGTACCGTGAGCTTGATCAAGGCCTGGCGCGCAGAGGTATGGACGTTACCTTAACCAAAGATGGTAAGAGCGTGCGCTTGTTAGCTGTGCATATGAAGTCAGGTTGTTTTGATAAAGCGCTTGATCAAGCCAGCATAGCTAATATGCCAAATACTAATGAAAAAGAAGCCTATGCAAAAACGGCCTGTGCTGAACTTGCTAAGCAAGCAATACCTTTAGAAGCTTGGGTTGATGCTCGGGCTAAAGAAGGTGTACCATTTCTTTTATTAGGTGACTTTAACCGTCGATTTGTTAGAGATATTTCATTAAATCACACGGAAATACAAGGTTTATGGCAAGCGATTGATGATGAAGGTGCTGAAGCATTATGGGCGCCGACGATTAAAGCTGAATCTAAATGCTGGGGTGGCTATTACAAAGACTATATCGACCACATTATTTTTGATCCGAACGCCAAAGCTCGTTATGTTGTCAATTCTTTCGCTCAACTAGTCTTCGAACCAAAATATACAAAAGAGCTGAGCCAAACATTAAGTGACCACTGCCCTATTTCAGTAGAGCTAACGCTGTAGTTTCAGTTATTAAATAAGCCCAGTATTTATCACCTAAATCTGGGCTTATAATTTTCAAGCTGTTTTTATCTTTATTTAAGCATCACAAGCTAACAACTTCACCGGTACTATTCAATACTACAGCGCTTGCCAATAAATCATTTTTTTGCAGATACTGACTAATGGTAGTGAATGTTGTGGTACTTACTTTTCCTCGATGATCTTTGGTCGAAACATCATCAATAAAAAAATTACCTAACATAAGTTTTAACGGGTTTATTTTCACTCTTTGCGCTTGAAAATGCTGTTTGGCGTTACTTTTTAATACCGTTAAATCTGTGGTTTGATAAATGCCGGCATTTATAATATTTAACGTGTGCTCGGTACAATTTTGAAATTCGTTATTAAAAGGATTAGCAATAACGGAATAGTTTTCATTATGAATTTTCTTATCTTTACCGCTAGCAATAACATCAATTATACGTTGCTGTATTTCGACAGCTGGAATAATGATACCGGCCTTAAGCGCACTAACACCCCAAAAAAAGTCGATGGGATAATCAATAACTAGCTCGCTTTTATCACGTTGACCTGCTTTTTGGTAAAGATTATGAATGGCATAACCTTTAACTTTTTCGCCTGAATCTAAGCTGATTTCTGAATATATAGCAATGGCGGTATGGGTGAACTTTATGCCTTTGGGCAAGTCACTTTCAGGGCGACCAACACGCGCAAGAATAAACGCTCGGGCTCCTTGTGCTGCAGCATAATGCTCTACCTGCTTGGCAAATACTTCCACCTGCTCAATCGGTAATAAGCTTTCCTGTGTTTGAGCACTGCCTGCACTTGCTACTTGTGTAAACAGTAAACTAACGCTTAGCATTATCGAGTTAATTTTAACCATGCTATAACTCCTCAGTAATAACAGTTTTCATCATTTGCTTTGGCGAAGGTGCTACTGTAATCGTTTTTTCGGTAATTTCTAATGGCCCATCCGCAATCGCACTTGCCATTAATTTAGTGCCTAATTGTTGAGATACATGCCCCACTGACCCAGCAACAATAAGCGGTGTTGCCAACACCGCACTGCCAACTTTAACACTGGCTGTTGCGCCATGAGAGGCAGCTAGTGCCGAATGTTTACTTGCTGCGCTAGCATTTTCTGATGCGCCACTATTAGCGAAAGATTGCATACTCGTTACGGCTAATGCCAGCGTTAAAACCATGTTATGTGTTTTCATCTTGCTTCCTTAATGAGTGTTAAAACAACATCGAGTATGAACGAGGGATTGTATAAATAAACTAAAATAGTTAATGTATTATCTATCAATACCAAAGGTATAGGAATTTAATACTTTGAGTCAATTAGAAGATGTATGTGCGACATTAAAGGCTTTACTGAAACAACAACATATCACCTATAAAGCGCTAGCTGAGCACTTAGCCATGAGTGAAGCAAATATCAAGCGCATGTTTTCGTTGAATCAATTTGCTTTAGCACGACTGGAGCAAATTTGTACGGTATTAAATATTTCGTTATCCGATTTATTTCTATTAGTTGAAAAGCAAAAAAAGAAAATTAGTCAACTGACCGCTGAACAAGAACTCGAACTGGTCAGCGACGTTAAGCTTATTTTAGTTGCTGCCTGTGTGCGAGATGGCTGGACATTTGACGAAATTATCAGCCATTACGAAATAGATAAATTCGCTTGTATTCAGCTTTTAGCTAAATTAGATCGCTTAAAAATGATCGAGTTATTACCCAACAACCAGTACAAAGTTTTGATTGCGCAAGATTTTCAATGGATACCTCATGGCCCTTTAGAGCAATTTATGACCAAAGATGGTATCGCGACGTTTATTTCAACCCCCTTTACCGAAGACAACAGTTTTCGCTTTTACATTCGAGGTACTTACAGCCAAACTTCAATCGATATTATTAAACGTAAACTGAATCAACTTAAAAAAGAGGTCGCGCAATTAAATCAAGAAGATGCGGCATTACCGTTAGAAAATCGTCAGCATATTGGGTTACTATTGGCGATGAGGCCATGGGAATTGCCACATTTTCAAAAGTTGAGAAGAAATTGAAATCATCATAATGTTTATAAGGAATTTATCATTGTCGTATTTACAGCTTTTTAACTGGAAAGAATTGATTTCCAGCAAGATATTACTTGCGCTAGCACTCTGTTTAGGACTATTTTCTTGCAGTGTAAAAGGCGACCGACTTATCGCGTCAACAACGGATCATTGTGCTGCTATCCCACAAAACAACAATAAGCTACTGTCTGAATACCTTGCACCCGTGGCACAAAATATGCGCGAAAAAACCGGAGTGTATATTCTCGAACAAGGCATAGAAGCCATGTTATCTCGTGCTTGGTTAACTGAACATGCAGAGCACACGCTTGATGTGCAATATTTCATTTTTTCCACCGATAACATCGGCTTAATTGCCATTGATTATTTAGTTAGAGCAGCAGAGCGTGGCGTACGCGTGCGTATTTTAGTCGACGACATCATGATCGAAGCTAGCGGTAGTGAACTACAGACCTTAGCTGCCCACAAAAACATTTCGATAAAAATTTATAATCCTGTGGCTAACATCGGCAAGAATTTATTCGATAAGATCATTACGTTAACCACCAACTTCCATCAATTAAATCAACGTATGCACAACAAAACATTTACCGTCGATGGTAAAGTCGCCATTACCGGTGGTCGCAATGTTGCGGATGAATATTTTGGCTATGATCACCAGTATAATTTTCGAGACCGCGATGTCTTGCTAGTTGGTGGCGTCACTGAAAACGTTCAAGCATCGTTTGAACAGTTTTGGCAAAGTGAACTCAGCGTCGACGTAAATGACTTAATAGCAGAAAAAACCGCCAAAGATTACCAACCTAACTTTCAGCCTTTACATCAATACGCTTGTGATCCTTTGAATTTTGTCGCTTCAGTAAGAGATAAGATTCGTGATATACCGAAAGCGATTACCGCAATACAAAAAACGCAGCAGTTACAATGGTTAGACAATGTAGAATATATTTCCGATATTCCAGGAAAGAACAATGCCAATAAATTTTTAGCGGGTGGCGGCTTATCGACTGAAAAATTAGTCACGTTATTACAAAGCGCAGAGCACTCTGTGGTGATTCAAACCCCATATTTAATCACGACTAAGGCAACACGAAAAATACTTAAAAGCCTGGTAGATAAAGGTGTAGAGATCAGTATATTAACTAATAGCCTTGCTTCGAACGACAATTTAGAAGCCTTTAGTGGCTATCAACGCGATCGTGATGCGTTATTAAAAACGGGGGTGAGCATCTTTGAATTTAAACCTGATGCTAAAATTCGTCAAAAAGTGATGTCTGAAGTGATGCAAAAGCAGTTAAAACAAGCGCCAATTTTCGGCTTACATGCTAAATCGATGGTGATAGATGATCATACTGCGGTCGTCGGCACCTATAACGTTGACCCTCGCAGCGCTAACCTCAATACTGAGAATTTTGTTATTATCCCTTCAACAAAAATTGCCCAAGAAATAAAACACGGCATGTTAGAAGAAATGCAGCCTGAAAACGCTTGGCCTATTAGCCTAGATTGGAACCCTGACGGCGAAGTTGATTTAATGAAGCGACTAAAAGTAAAATTACGTCGCATTGTCCCGAAAAGCATCCTGTAAACACGCTGGAAATCACCATGACTACAAGCAATAGCGCGAAAACTGAATGTGTAATTTTATTGCATGGATTAGCACGTTCAGCGCACTCCATGGACAAAATGGCAGAAAAATTAACAGAACATGGCTATCAAGTATTAAACATCGATTATCCTTCACGAGCTTACTCAATTGAAGAACTTGCTGAACAAACTATTAGTGATGCACTAAAACAATGCCAAGGCATGCCGGTAAGTTTTGTTACTCATTCAATGGGCGGTATATTAGTCAGGCAATTCCTCAGTAATCACAAGGTAGAAAGCTTAAATAAAGTCGTGATGCTTGGGCCACCCAATAAAGGCACCGAAATTGTTGATAAGCTCAGTCATTTACCTGGCTTTAGCTTTATTAATGGCGAAGCTGGTATGCAATTGGGCACCGGTGAGTTGAGTTTGCCAAACCAGCTTGGCAAAGCCAATTTTGATGTTGGCATCATTGCTGGCACACAAAGCATTAACTTACTATTATCATCACTTATACCGGATACTGACGACGGTAAAGTCTCAGTCGAAAGTACCAAAATTGATGGTATGAATGATCACATTGAAATGCCCACCACCCATGTCTTTATGATGCGAAATGATGCCGTGATAGCTCAAGTTATTTGCTATCTAGAGCAAGGGAAATTCAACCATTAATTGCCTAATTTTTACGCTCAACTGAGCTATCCCCATTAAAATACGTAGATGAAATAACAATAAAAAAATAAACTGATAACAATTATGAAGTTATTGTGATGATTCAAATTAACGCTAGCATTCGGTGCTATATTTAGTAAAGTGTGAAGGCCTGTTTAACTTTCATTTTAGTCTCTGCTATGAGCTAATTTTTAAGATAACAAGGCGAAAGTCGTGCTATGTAGTCATTCTACTTTAACTATTTTCAACGATGTTAGGTTGAAAATTAGCTATAGGCCTTAGGGTTGACTTGAAAAAGCGTCATTCTTGTTGCTTAGTATATATTTGGAACAACCAAACATTAAAGCAAGCACCTTGATTATCGTCTTTTCAAATACAACAGAGCTATAAAATGAGAGGTCTACAGGCCCTAGTAAGCTTAAGCAGTATTTAATGAATCTAGATGGGGAATCAAGATGAAATTATTTAAACAACTAGCGCTATCAACCATAGTGTTATCAAGTGTTTTATCAAGCTTTACGTCAGCAAACGAAATGGAAATCACCGCAAAATCTCAAGTTATATCTAAAGACAGTAAACTCCATACGTACAGTGGCAATGTTCGAATTGCTTTTGCTGACGGTAACTTATCAACTAAATCTAGTCACGCCTCATTTGAAAAAGGTAAAACCGTGATGGAAGGTGATGTCGAAATCATCCTCAGCAACGCGCTCGCTAAAACAGACAGAGTAACCTTTATCCCTTCTCAACACGGCTTTGTGGCTGAGATGGACCGAGTGACCTTTACTTATAAATAACCCCATTTAAACTATTTTTTTAGCACGGCTTTATCATGCTGATCAATGCTCATATTCATGGCTTGGTGAGGCCCACTGTTAAAATTGACGGGTGAAGAGTAACCGATAATATCTTCACTGCTTTTTTGATGCGGATTTTTACTCTTAGTTGCTTTGGCGACAATAACCACACTTTCTGCTTGCTGTAAGGTTAAATGCGGCAATAAATACATACTTTGATGTAATATGATCTCACTAGGCAGTTGCGACAATTTCCCCTTAAAGTTTGCTAAAGGCAGACGCTCGCCCGGTTTTGAGGCGTAAACATAAAGCACCCAATCCTCTGCGTCGTTTGGCATTAAACCTTGCTTAATATCAACCTGAACGGTAATGCTTCTGCTCGGTTTTTCACTAATAAGCTCCTGAGCTTTTAGCTGAGTTTGAAGCGATAACGTTACCAATAGAATACTACTCAAGAAAAGAAATTTTCTCATCAATATGTCCCTATGCTTTGCGTATGATATGACATGGCTAGTTAAAATAGAGCCATAGTTTTACCATTGCAATATTAAGTCGAGCAAGCGAACCTGACGATATGAGCATTATTTTTCAACAAAACCTGACCTAGCTCAATAAAGCTATTAGGTAGCTCAGGCGTAGGTAAAAAACCTAGCAAATAAATAGCGTCTCACGTACGCTGAGCATTACTAAACACTAAAGGAATATTGATGAAAAAGGTTGTTGTGATCACAGGCGCTGGACGCGGTATTGGTGCTGCCACGGCTATTTTATTAGCGTCACAAGGCTATGCAGTTTGTGTCAACTACCAAAGCCGAGCAGAGAATGCCAAACAAGTGGTGGATACAATTGAAAAGAATGGTGGGCAAGCGTTTGCTTTTGCTGCTGATGTTTCCATTGAAGCTGATGTCTTAGCGCTATTTTCTGCCGTACAAAGCAAATACGGCACAGTAACTCACTTAGTTAATAATGCGGGTATTTTGTTTGCGCAATCAACATTAGCCAATTTATCAGTCGAACGTTTTAACAAAGTACTCATCACCAATACCACCAGTTGTTTCCTTTGTTGTCGAGAAGCTATTCGAGTAATGCCCAGTGGCGGCGCGATTGTTAATGTCTCTTCTGCGGCATCACGGCTTGGCGCTCCTGGTGAATATATTGATTATGCGGCTTCAAAGGGTGCCATGGACTCACTCACCCGCGGCTTGTCATTAGAGTTAGCCGATCGCAATATTCGGGTCAATGCCGTTCGACCCGGCTTTATTGATACAGCAATGCATGCAGATGGCGGTGAAACCAATCGAGTGGCGCGTTTAGCGCCACAAATTCCTTTAAAACGCGGAGGAACACCAGAGGAAGTAGCCAACAGCATTGCGTGGCTGCTATCAGACCAAGCGTCTTATGTCACCGGTACTTTTATAGATATAGCGGGCGGTAAGTAAAAGTGTGCTTAAAGACCTTAGGGTGAAAGATTATCATAATAAAAGTAATGCTTAATTCTCAACAATCGACTAACGAAATAACAATAACACTAGTTCGTCCATATGATGCTCTAAAGCATTATAGGCTAGCAACAGATTTAGGCGTTGCATTGAAATGACGTTTAAACTCTCGACTAAATTGTGATGAGCTAGTATAGCCGACTAAAGACGCCGCTTCAGTTGCTTGCTTGCCATCAGTAATAATCAAGTCTTTAGCTTTATTTAAACGGATTTTTTTTAAGTATTGAAGCGGGGTTTCACTGGTGACTTGCCTAAATGCGCGATGAAAACCTGAAACACTCATATGTGCTTGATTAGCTAGATGCTCTACCGATATCACTTCTGCATACTCTTTGTGCAAAGTATCCAAAACGCGGGCTATTCTGGCATAGTGACCATCGTGACGCGCTAAATCGAACAAAATATGGCCGTTGGATCCTATTAGAGCACGATAAACAATTTCCTCTACAATGGCAGGACCCAAAATTGCTGCTTCAACATCGTTATGTAAAACCTTCAGTAAACGCATTATCGTACTATTAAAATCTTCACATGCGCTATTTGACTTAACGCCAAAATCAAGCAAGTTTTTATCATTTTCACTGACACTATTCGCTTGCTTATCTTGCTGGTTAATTTGGCCCACAAGCTTATGTAAAGTATGTGAATCTACATCAATAGCTAGCCCCATAATCGGTAGTCCGTTTTCAGTAAACGCTTCACACTCCAAAGGCATAGGCACACCGAGTACTAAATAATCACCCGGGCCATATTGCAGACAATTATCAGCAATATAGATATTTTTTCGTCCCTGCCCCATAACAATGATGCCTGATTGATAAAGTAAAGGCTCGCGGCGACTACTGGTACCTGCACGATAAAATTTAACCCCTGGGATCACAGTACGATAGGCACCATTTAGCTCCTGCAAAGACTTTAACTGAGTGAAAGATTGCATTAATGGCGCTAACGCTTGCATAATTTTCCCAATACTAAGTGACCAATTCACTTTTATACGAATAGGCAATGATTATCGATAAAAACGGCTATTTAAGCAATATAAATTACATTAATATGCAACCCATAAAGAGATAGTATTGTTCATTAAATAAATATTAAAAAAGGTGTTCCATGGAATTTTCATACGTTAACCCAACTCAAATCCACTTTGGTCAAGGTAAAATTGCCAGTGTTAGTGACGCAATTCCAAGTACGAGTAAGGTATTAGTTATTTATGGTGGTGGCTCTATTAAAAAGAACGGAGTTTATCAACAAGTGCAAAGTGCACTTGCTAACCACACGTGGTTAGAATTTTCAGGTGTTGAGCCCAATCCAACTATGGAAACGTTAGATAAAGCCGTGATTATCGCTAAAGCTGAAAATATAGATTACATACTTGCTGTTGGCGGTGGCTCAGTCATTGATGGTGCTAAATATGTTGCTGCTGCAGCATGCTATGACGGTGCTGGTTGGGATATTCTATTAGGTAAACATACGGTCACTAAAGCTATCGCCATTGGCGCGGTACTAACTCTACCTGCGACAGGCTCAGAGTCCAATGCCGCTTCGGTGATCACACGTGCTGCCACTAAAGACAAACTGCCATTCTTTGCACCTGCCGTACAACCAAAGTTTGCGGTGCTTGATGCTGATGCGATGAAAACTCTACCTGAACGCCAATTAATCAACGGTTTAGTTGATGCTTGGGTGCATATTTGCGAGCAATATTTAACTATGCCGACTGGCGCTATGGTACAAGATGGTTACGCTGAAGCGTTACTGAAAAACTTACTTGTGCTGGCTGAGCAATACGACCAACGCGAAACACTACACTGGCGTGAAAACCTGATGTGGACGGCTAACCAAGCGCTAAATGGTTTAATTGGTGCCGGTGTACCACATGACTGGGCTACTCATATGATTGGCCATGAACTAACTGCACTTTACGGCGTTGATCATGCACGTTCGTTAGCGATTATTCAGCCATCGCTATTGCGTAACCAACTCGCGGTTAAGAAAGATAAATTAGAGCAACTCGGTAAGAATGTTTTTGCTTTAGCGGCGAGTGACGATTTAGCAGAACGCACTATTGCAGCGATTGAAGCGTTTTATCATAGTCTAAATGTGGCAACACAATTAACCGAACATGGTGACGACAAAGCCGCTGCTATTGATAAGATCATCAAACAGCTTGAAGTACATAAGATGTTAAAGCTGGGTGAGCACCAAGCGATAACGTTAACGCAAAGTCGTGAAATTTTAGCGTTAGCGGTAAAATAGTCTACTAATTGCCAGTCGAAGTAGATAAAAATAAAGCGAGTATTGATGTTCAATACTCGCTTTATTTATTTTACATGACAATAATTTTAACCCTATTGCTGAGCGGCTAAAATTGCTCTTACTTCATTTAATGCCGCAACGGCAAAGCCTTGATCATAGAAATACAAAATTTTACCTTGCTCATCCAATAATACTACTCGTGTATTCGAGGCGTTTTCATTACCGGTCAGTGCTTGAATTTTTTCACCGTCATCGTAAACGGTAACCACCCCTTTCCATAAGTCTTTAGGAATACCTGCGCGCATACCATTATCAATAAACGTGCTGAACATTTGTGGAAACAAGCCTTGAATTGTCGGTATTTCATAGGCATTGACTTGGGTTTCTGTCATATCCAAAGCAATTAACCAACGATCGATGTCAAACTGCGAATTTTGTACATAACCAATTAACAATAAGGTGACTTCACCATTGAAGTCAGCAGGGATAGCGACAGTATTTTTTTCTAATGACTGGCCAACAACACTCGGAAAGGTTTGTCCGGTAATATCTTTATTTGGATATACCGTACTACAGCCTGTTATTAACAATAAAGCGAAAGCCAAGATGATTATTTTCATTTTTATATTCTCAATAAATTATAAATGTCTAATCAATATTACGTAACGATTTTTATTTTGGTTCACTTTCGCTGCGACTCGGTGATATTACCTATATTTGCTGAACACCGCGGAGTTAGATAACAAAAGAGTTTATATGCCCCAAAATTATTTACACACTTCAAGGTGTGCTTCTCGAGGTTAGTATATGGCTAGTCGCCTTGGTCATCACCTTGTTGCTTAATTCCTCTTAATCTATCTCGATATTTGTCGCGGGCTAGCGCTTGCATGTCCGTCACGGCATCACTTTCATCAACTATCTCGCGACCTAATAAGGTTTCAATGGCGTCTTCTAAGGTAACAACGCCAGATGTTTGGCCGTATTCATCTTCTACTGCGTAGATATGCATATGATTTTTTATAAAAATATCTAACAACTGTTGAACAGGTAATTTTTCCGAGACAGCGGTTAACGGCGTAATAAACTTGCTAATAGGTTCATCACCATGGCCACTGCGTTCAGCTTCATATAAGTCACCTTTAATGACCTTACCGATAATATCATCAATGGTATTGCCATAAACGGGTATTCGGGTAAATTGGCGAGTTTGCTCATGATTTAACGCTACAGTTACTGTGATATCTTGATGTAACATGTGAACAACGGTGCGAGGGGTAAACACATCGCCAGTGCGCAATTCTCGTAAATTAAGCATGTTAGACAAATATTCGTTTTCGTGTGAGAACAAACTGCCGTATTTGTGCCCCAACGACGCTAAAGCTATAATTTCTTCTCGAGTAATTTCACTGGTTTTATCTTTTTTAAATAAACGTGTTAGCCGAGTTGCCAGCCAAACTAGTGGATAAACTATCCGCACCAACCAAGCAATGACATGGGCAGAAGGAATAGCCAAACTGCGCCAAAATGTGGCACCTAAAGTTTTAGGAATAATTTCTGAAAAATACAAAATAATTAAGGTCAGTAATACTGCAATCGCGGTTTCCCACTTTTCGCCAAATATACCAATAGCCTGAGCGCCAACACCCGCCGCTCCCATAGTATGAGCGAAGGTATTGAGAATTAAAATACTAGAAAGTGACTCCTCCATACGGGTTTTAACTTTGATTAATACCGCTCCCGAGAGAGGCTTATGAGTTTTAATTTGTTCAACGTAACTTGGGGTTATCGATAATAAAACAGCTTCAAGCACAGAACACAAAAATGAAACACCAATGGCAATGGCTAAATAAATAAAAAGTAGGGTCACGCAGTCATTCCATATCAACGAATAATTTATTTCCAAATAAAGAGCATATCACAATGTCAGCAATAACGTCCTCAAGGCAGCAAGCGCTGTAATCATTTATACGTAAAAAGTGCTTTTTGAGATTAAATTGGCTAAAAATAATTTAATTTATTGCTCTGATGGTTATAAATTCCTAAAATGTAGTTAACTGTAGTAATTATAGACAAATTCATATGGCACATTTTTCCGGAATAGAATTAAAAAGCTTAAGAAAAGAAGCGGGCTTTACGCAAAAAATACTCGCCAGTAAAATAGGTATCAGTCGCGAAACGGTGGTTGCTATAGAAAATGAGCATCCGAAAACCATCGACTCACTCAGCCTTGAAGTCGTTAATGCTTGGTGGCTTGCCTGCAGAAAGTCAGTATCTGAATCAAGTCAATTGTCATTTAAAGTACAGGTAATGAAGTTTTTTGGCATGTAAAAGATGATTTTCCGGCAATACGTCAGCAGTGGCATAACCAATATACTCGCCATTGTTTTTTTAACGATTGCCTTGCTGACTTTTGGATATGCACAATATTTTGATCGGCTTTTTATTATCTTCCTGCTCGGCTTAATTCTCTTTAACATCCACAATGCTAACATTATCAGCATTGCCATAATTTTTCTGCTCGAACGATTTTTAGAAGAGGTTGTTTTTTTCTCTAGCAGCTATTTATTTATTAAGCCTTTAATCTATTTACTGTCGCTGTGGTTAATTAAGCTCTTTTGGTACGACTCACTCATTCGACGGATAATTTTACCCACAATCATAATCTGTGTAATATGCGAGGTATATTGGTATACAACTGACTACAACGCGCCAAAAATATATTATTACATCGCAATGATGTCTCTCAACATTATCACTCGACACTTAATATTTCTACGTGTGCCATTATTCAGAAAATTTCAAGCAATACCTCGTATACAAAAAATAATTTCTCAACCATTAAAGCAAACTGCTGTCGATCTTCCTTTATATACATTAGCTATGGTGAATATTTTGGTGATTGTCACTATGATCTCTGAATACTTGGTTCGTCACTTAACATCATTGGATCCTTTATTTTTCTATAGCCTATACTCTGAAGTTGTACATTTATTATCAGTTGTTACACTATTTTTTATAGTCCAGTTTATTATAAAGTCTACGTATAAAATTAACGCTTAAACATTAATGTTTTGCTCAATTATCGTTCATTTTGAACTGAATAAAACCAGTTTCAGATATAACTCAAATCAGTACGATATCACTACTCGCTATTTTCCTTGATAATGAAGGTGGATTTAAATCCACTAACTCATTAATTAAGGAATATCTATGAAAACTTTAAAACTAACTTTAATCGTATCTTTATTGGTAATTAGTTCAACAACCTTCGCTACAGGCGGAAAAAAAATGCCTCCAGAGCCTACTTTAATTGAAGAAATTATTGAAATTTTTACCGGCACAAAAAAATAGACTTACTTACATGATGAACGTCATAATGTTTTGCGTGCCACTTCGCACGCAAAACACTTTACGCACTGCCAATCGGTTTTATGGCGCATCAATAATAAGTATTTCACTATTTTCCAAGGCGTTAATTGTTATTAGCTGTGTTTGAATGATCTCTGCACCATCGCCTTTCGACATGTTAACCGTTTGTTTTCCAGCCGCTAACGTAAAACTACCTTGTGAAGCGATCACATACGCTTGATGACTAATTTGATGAACTATCTCACAGCCTTGCGTAACTTTACCGGCATAGATACGTGCTTGTTGCTGAATAAATAGCGCCTTTTGTCGATCTTCCGCATAGCCAGAAACGATAAGAGGTAAGCTTGATTCATGCATTTTCTGTGGAAATTTCATACTATCCCAACGCGGTGCTACATTATACTTATTCGGCTCTAGCCAAATTTGAAACATAGTTGTTGGCTGGTTAGTGCGATTATATTCAGAGTGCCAAATCCCCTTTCCTGCGCTCATCACCTGTACTTCACCGGCAGCTGTCACACCTTGATTACCTTTACTATCTTGGTGTGAAATTGCCCCTGAGCGAACAAAACTAATAATTTCCATATTCTTGTGTGGGTGCTCAGAAAAGCCAGTATGCGGCGCTATCCAATCATCATTAATTACTCGTAAGCTGCCAAAGCCCATACGTCGAGGATTATAATAGTGTGCAAAACTGAAATGATGATGAGCTTTCAACCAGCCATGACTACCTTTACCAAGTTGCTGAAATGGAAAATGTTTAATCACTTTTCTTTCTCCCTGATTGTGGTTTTAAAAAGCCAGTAACATAAAGGCTATACTGACTTTTAATCGACTATCTCACTGCTAAAGCTTGCGACTGATCATCTGGTCGAGAGAATATTTGCCACCCCCGTGAATGGCGAGAGCGACGCTAATAGCCAGTAATGCTAAACCAAATTCATAGCCATTATTTGCCATAAATAAGCCATTAACTAAATGCACTTTAACAATGGCTACCAACATAGTGATTGCTAATACCACACTTGTTGGCCGAGTAAACAAGCCTAAAATTAGCAGCAAACCGCCAAAAAACTCGGCACTACCAGCTAATAAAGCCATAACATAACCGGGCCCTAAGCCAATTGAATCCATCCATTGCCCTGTACCATCTAATCCATAGCCGCCAAACCAAGCAAATAACTTTTGTGAGCCATGAGCCGCAAAAATAATGCCGGCGACAAGACGTAAAGGTAAAGTAGCAGCATTGTCGTTAGTATCGAATATGTTCTTAGTAATTGAATTGTTCATAGTAGTCTCTGTTTCTTTGTGTGTTTAAGATGTGAGTATTCTACGAGTTGCGTAATCAGTGAATAACCCCTAAAATCTGTCTTATTCATTCAAATTTTTTGAACATTTATATAGGGACGAGAAAATGAATGGTCCACCACTCACTTTAGAAGCATTACTGGTACTGGATGCTATCGATAACCGAGGTAGCTTTGCTTCCGCTGCTGAGCAACTCAATAAAGTGCCTTCCGCACTGTCATATATCGTTCAGAAACTCGAAGAGCAACTATCAGTAACCTTATTTGTCAGACAAGGGCGACGCTCTGTACTGACACCTGCCGGGCAGCACTTATTACGTGAAGGCAGAAAAATATTAGCCGCTGCCAGTAAAGTAACAGAACAAACACAAACACTAGCACATGGCTGGGAGCCTAAAATTAGCATTGCTTTCGACTCAATTATTGCTGTTGAACCCATCATGCAATGTTTGCAGAAATTTCTCGATGAGCACCCCAATGTTGAAATAGATATCTGTGAACAGGTGATGAATGGCTCATGGGAAGCATTAATAGACGACAAAGTAGATTTACTGATTGGTGCACCACCGCCGATACCAAATCAGGCAGGTATACGGGCAATCAAAATATGCCAACTAGATACGGTATTAGCCACACCTAAACAGCATGAGTTAAGCCACCTTAATCGCCCAGTCACACGTAGTGACATTGCCGACTATCGCACCGTAATAGTCCATGATTCATCTAAAAGTACCGTGCCGTGGTCGTCAAATCTAATTGACCAAAGTCGACATTTTTATGTCACGAGTGTTGAACAGAAAATTCAAGCAATTGTTGCTGGTATTGGTGTTGGTTTTTTACCACGAGCAAGAATTCAGCACTATATCAATAACGCTCAATTAGCGGTATTAGAAGCTGACACCCAAGAGCAAAAATCAGCATTATTTCTGGCCTGGAAAACGGTTAACAAAGGCAAAGGTTTATTAAGGTTGCGAGCATTATTACTTGCGCACTACGAAAACATGTAAGCCACCAAACGCAGCAATAATAGTCAAAAGTCGCTTTAGCTAAAGCGCACTTATTGAACACTCTGAATTAGGTTCTGTTGATTATTTACCTAACAGTTTTAAGGTTTTCAAATCACTGCGTTCAATTTCTTGAGCATAAATAGCCGTCGGGTTATCAGTGATATTGGCATATAACACCACTTTACTGTCGGTCACTTGGATGCCATATTGCCCAGATGTTAGATAAATACCACCGGCATATCGTCCTGATGTAGACAGCCAGCTTGTTTGATGTTGCTCAAGCCATGCTTTCAAGATGGCATATTCAGCATCGTCCTCTGTTAAGCGTACCGTCGCAGTACTCCCTGCGCTTAAAAAAACCACCACTTCAGGATCAAGCGGCACCTCGACTGATTTACCGCAGCCTATTAGCAACAGCGCCAGCATTGATAAGTTAAGTACGTATTTTTTCATTATTTATCCACCGTTAAAAATAACCCATATAGTTACGCTAAGATGAGAGATATTTTAGCCAGATCGAAATATCTTACTTTGATAAATCGCAAAGTTTCGGCAGATTATTCATAAGTTTATTATTGACGTCATAAATGACCGAATATGCAAAACTAACTGATAAAGGTGCTGTTTTATATATAAAAACACCTTCTTCACCAATTCTTCACCAAACTGATACTGTCTTTTTAACGCTTTCTGATAGTGTTTAATGCTCATTAAATATACCGGTGTTGTTATGAAAATAAAAAATATAATCTTACTACTAGCGTCGCTAACTGCCTTTAGTGTTACCTGTTACGCTGCAGACTCAACTAATGCTGGCAAGGCAATTGTTAGCGGTTACGAACGTCAGCATTCATCAAAGGTATTCGCTGAAAATAGACGCTATATGGTCTCGTTACCTGAGCGCTATTTCATGAACAAACGGCACTACCCTAGCCTTTTTGTTATTGATGCTGACTTTCAATTTCAACATGTATCTGCAGTCGTAAAAAACCTCACTCGTATGGGAAAAATACCGCCGATGATCGTTATCGGCATCGCTAACCAAGGCGGCGATGATTACCTTAAAACAACGACATGGGCAGACGGAAAAGATGATGCATTTGGCCATGCAAGCAAACTGCAGGCGTACTTAAGCCAAGAGCTACTGCCATTAGTTGATCAGCAATATCGTACCAATAGCCAAAAAGCCCTCTCAGGTTATTCACTGGGTGGCTTGTTTACGCTTTATAGTATGATGCAAGTCGATACGCCCTTTAACGCTTTTCTCGCCATGAGTCCCAGTGCCTGGTTTGATGAAAATAGCTTACCGAGTAAATTAAAACCATTGCTGGAAAATAACCAACTAACCGCACCGGTTTTTATTTCCTTGGCCAATGAAGAAGGTATGGGGGTTGATAAAGTTATCGAGGTATTTACCGCATCCGCGAAACCATCATTAAAGTGGCAATATCAGCACTACCCAAATGAAAACCATTTTACCACTTCATTACCTGCGCTTTATGACGGCTTACAATTTTTAGCCCCTGACTATGCGATTGATGGTACCGACATGCTAGCGATCGGTGATTACAAACAAGTATTCGCCCATTTTAAAGCTCAACAACAGCAATGGGCTGGCTTTCAATTTGAATGGTTACACAGTTATCAGTTTGCGAAATATATGTTTTGGTCTAAACAAATTGAGCAAGTTGATGAAGTTTTATCTGTCGTTGCTGATGAATTTCCGGAATCCTTAACCATGGTTAGTATTCAATTAGCCAATGGTTTTAACAAAAAGAAGAATTTTCCGAAAGCCTTACAATTGCTAACGCAAGTGAAAGAGCAAGGCGAAAGCTTTCCAGGTTGGCATAAGCAAATGAGCGCTTACTATGCGGGTATTGAACGACAAGATTTAGCGGCAAAGCACCAAGCCCACGCATTAAAACTTGCAGCACAATTTCAATTTGAAAGCTGGGAAGTGTGGGAGTTGATGTAGGGACTTATCCAAATGTCTGTCAATTCCACTGGCAGACATTTGCAATAATCCGTGATATACACAGCTTAACGTCACGACAAAGTTGAATTTATCACGCTGACTAAGCATTTAATAATTAGCCAAATTATCCCAATGTGCGTCCAATATTTTCTTTGCCTGTGCCAACGCAACCGCATGATAAACACCCTGTTTTACCTCGGTTAATTGCAAACGCTTGAGTTTATCTAATGCATCCGAAATTTCAAAGTCCAATACACATTGATAATGCTCTTGAAACCATGCTTCTATTTGCTCATCTAACGCCTGCGCAGTTAAGCCCTCAGGATTATTGAGTAAAAAACTATAGGCTAATACCACCTCTTTAAAATCTTCTTCCTCGGCGGCATCAACTAGGGTATGAAAAACTCCAGCATTATTGTCCAGATTCTTAAAGTAAAGATTATCGGATAAAGCTTTCATAAATTTAATTTTTCTATTTTTAAATTTACTCCACTCTTTAAAAATAAAACCAGCAAAAACCCCCAAACCCAGCGCAAAAGTAATAACGTGCTGTTGCGTCATTTCAACTGATTCTGCTCGCCAGCCAAGCCAAAATGCCAGTAATGCCGCTAACAACACAAGTGAGGCACCCAGTTTAGTCACTAATACGACTGCACCACCTACCACCGCCGACGCACCAATAAAAGCTTTATCAATGGGGCGCATGCGTACTTCACTATTCGGAAATAGCATTTCTAAGTCCGCTTTAGGTACGTTTTGAAACAATTTCACTATCGTTGAACCGGGTTCAAACCCCATCAAAGCTTTATTTTTACGGGCAAAGTGCTCTTTATCTTTAAAGGTAATAAAAACCGCTACCCGATCGTAATTAGTAAAATTAATCGTTTGCTTACGTAGGCCAAATAACGAGGTAATGGTTTCGGTTAATTGCGACTCGCCACGACGATAAAAAACCACTTGCTCAAAGTCATCAAACTCGACTTCTAACCTGACTTTAAATAACGACTCTTCGGTTAATGCGTCTTGTAAATCTTGCTCGGTAATTTTTTCAAAATTAGCCGCATTTAACACCTTGGCGAAATTCTCAGCAAAATCAGCCTGGCATTGGGCTTTTTGTTCTAACGTATAAGGCGCTAACGGCTGAGTATCAGCATTCGGATCAAAGGGTGCATAATCATTTTTTAGCGACTCAACAATCTGATGATATTCAACATGTAAAGAGTTTGACAATAAATGACAAAATTGTCGAAATGATGATGCTACAACATGCTCAAATTTGAGCTCAAGTAAACACATTTCAATAATGTCTTTTTTTCGGTAGGGAATAAATCGGTCGGCAGCCATTACACAATATCAGTTATGTCAGATAGTGTGAGTGTAAGGTAATTAATGGGTTATTGAAATGTGAAAATGCAACAATGACTTATTTCAGCATTGCCGCATAATCACCCACTAATCATACGTTAATCTGTTAGTAAATATTCATAGGTCGCTAACAACTTCTCAGCAATATAGTCATCCTCGTGCGCGACTAAAGTTAACCGTAACGCTAAATAGATTATTTTCAGCACTTTGCTGCCACTGCCAATCTAGCTGCTGGCATGCTTTATCGACCATCACCAAACCAATACCATAACCATGCGTTTGACTATCTTCACTTAATGTTTCGATACTACCAGCACGCACGTCATTACTAATTTTTAATTGTCGCGCTGAAAGTTCAATCAACACCTTAGTAGCGGCGTATTGCTTACTGTTTTGCAGTAATTGCTTTAGTAACAATGCCACCATATTAACATTTGCCAGTATCGTTACTGGGGAAGCCACTATTTGAGTGTCTATGGTTAACCTTGTCTCATCAAATAATCTTATATGTTCCGTTAATAAGGCGGTAAATTCTACCGACGTTTTATGCTCAGTGCTGTTTTGCCATAATTGCAACACCATGGTGGTAAGTTGACTAAGCGCCTTATTGGTTAATTTCATATCAGCAATAATCGCTAACGAGCGCAAAGGTAGCTGATCAATTTGGTCGAGCAAGGAAAGATTATTCGTCATACGCGCTAGTGGCTGTCTAAGCTCATGACTCAGAAAGCTAGCAAAGTCTTTTTCTCTACTTAGCGCTTGATGTTGTGCCTGATAATACTGCTCAATAACATTAAAGGCGTACTGATAATCGGCAAAAACCAGCGGACTTTCCGGCCCATTGCTAGCACTTGTTAAACGGCTTATTTTACTTGCCATCAACTGTGTTTGTCGACCGATGCGCGTGACCACAAACTTGACCACCAAAGCGAGCGCAAAAAACGCTAATAGCCCGATAAGTAATTGATAAGGTATTATATTGATGGAATCATCTTTAGCAAATCGATGCACTATATAAATATCAGCGATTTCTCCTGATGATGAATAAGGTAAGACATAGCTATCATACAAGGGACTTGCAATAAGTATTGCCTGATTTACCGGCGGCATATTAGCTTTTACTGTCGCTTTAATATCAGCAGGTAACTGCTCAATAGTTAAGTAGCTTTGCCTAAATTCCGAGTTAACAAAATCGTGCCCTAAGCCCTGAGACATAAAAAACAGGGCATTTTCAGCATCTTCGATTAAATAAAATTCCGCGGTGTCGTCTAAGGCAAAATGATAACTCTGCGTTGCTAGAATCCCCCATGCGAGGGTAATAAAAAACAATGCTATATATAACCGGCTAGCAATAAAGCGCGGCATTGAGCGGGAATTTTTAGTCCATGGCAGCACGTAACGCGACTCCTACCTTTTTAGCACTAAATAGTAGACAATTTTCACCTACACCGGTCAGGTTAGTTCTCAATCTCGATAATAAAGATTTATACATATCATTACTGACATCTTGATCTGGCCACACGGTGGCGATAATTTGTTGTTTCGAGACATAAGCCGGACTTTGTTGCGCCAGCAATGCCAATAAGATCCATTGTTGAGGTGACAAGGTAATGGCTCGCTTACCCCGGGACAATATTTTTTCCGCAAAGTTAACGCTCAAATCAGCAAGTATAAAATTTGACTGACGCGTTCTGCCTTTAGTTAACAACAATTTTAATCTTATCGTTAATTCCGCTAACTCAAAGGGTTTAGTCAAGTAATCTAGCGCGCCGGCGTCAAACGCCGATAACTTATCACTAATATTATCTTGCCCCGTTAAGAAAATAATTGGGGTTTCTGGCCTATCCCGTTGAAAATATTGCGCGAGTAAGGTGCCGTCACCATCGGGTAATTTCATGTCAAGAATTATTGCATCATATCGCTGCGCCATACTCACTTGTTTTGCCGCAGAAATTGATGAAACATAGTCAACATCAATATCTTCTAGTGCCAAAAAATCAATGGTTTGCTGCGCTAACTTTTGGTCATCTTCAACAAATAAAACTATCATTAAACAACACCTGTATATGTTAAACACAGCAATTCTATCAGTTTGGTGACCATTTGGTTACTGACGGTTTGTTAGAGTTTCTCAACACCTAGGAGTAAACTATGACAGAGAAACTTAATATGTTAGCCACTTGCACCCTACTCACCGCCCTAGCTTTATCAGGCTGTGGTAATTCAGAGCCACAAGAAAACCAAGAAATACCATTAATTACCAGCGCCACCACCGTATTTACTCACGGTAATATTTACACCGTTAACCCGCAGCAACCTTGGGCCGAGTCCGTGGCAATTAAAGATGGTAATATTATTTACGTTGGGGATAACACCGCGATAAAGCAATATATTGGTCAACAAACTCAAGTAATAAACTTACAGGGAAAAATGATGATGCCGGGCATCCATGACGTGCATATTCATCCACTTGAGTCTGGCTCAGACGCTACACAATTCAGCTTAGATGAAAATGAATACAATATTGAAAACTATATCGATGAAATTGCCTATGCAGCTAACGCTAACCCCGAGGCGGCTTGGTTAATTGGTTATGGCCACACGATAGGCGCCTTACTCGACGCGAAACGTTCACCAAGAGAAATTTTAGATGATGCTGTGCCAAACCGCCCAGTGATCATTATGGAACAAACATCTCATTCTATGTGGGTAAATTCTAAAGCGCTTGAATTGGCCAACATCTCCCAAAATAGCTCAGACGCCATTGGCGGTGTCGTCAGTCGTGATAGCAACGGCGTTCCCGATGGAATTTTATACGATAATGCCGGCAATGTTGTCATGGATATTGCCATGCGAGCGCAACCAAGTGCAGCTGAAAGTGACTACCTTGGACTAGTGGAATATACCATTCCTGCATTAAACAAACATGGCATTACCTCAATTAGCGATGCGAGAACCTATTGGCAACGGGGTCATTTGGCCACTTGGCAACGGGTCGAACAAGCTGGTTTTCTAACGTTACGAGTAAATTTAGGCTTGTGGGCATATCCAGAAGCAAATGACGATAGTCAGTTACGCGAACTTGCCGCCTTATACCAAGCAAACCCTGACAGTAATTTAAAAATAAATCAGGTGAAGTTTTATATGGACGGTATTGTCATCAATACCACGGCGGCAATGCACGCCCCTTATGAAACAAATTGGTTAGACTTATATCAAAACAAGGGCTTAAACTACTTTAGCCAAACCCGTTTAGAAAAATATATCAAAGTGTTAGAGCCCATGGGTTTTGATTTTAACATTCATGCCATTGGCGATAGAGGCATTACTGAAGCATTAAACGCCATTGAAAACGCTTCAGGCGGTAAGTCTCGCCACAGAATTACCCATGTTGAAGTGGTAGCCCCAGATGACTTGCCGCGCTTCAAGGCACTGAACGTTATCGCCGATGCGCAGGTAGCAGGAGACTTTACTCAACCTGCACATTGGCCAGAAAATATCGCATTCATAGGTACAGAACGCTCAAAAAACTTAGTTCCTATCGGTAGTTTACAGGCGCATGATGCCACCTTGACCTTAAGCAGCGACTGGAATGTCAGCACCTTTAACCCGTTTGTCGGTATCAGTCATGCTGTTTCGCGCGCGCCAGAAAATATTTCCTTAGCACAGGCTATTCAGGCATATACCATTAATGCTGCTTATGCGATGCAACAAGACAGTATTGTCGGTTCAATTGAAGTGGGTAAGCAGGCTGATTTAATCGTTTTAGATCGGGATTTGTTTGCTGTGAGTAGCGAGCAAATAAAAAATACGCAAGTGCTAATGACCTTACTAAAAGGCCAACAAGTTTATATAAAATAAACCCGGGTCACCCTAAAAAGCACCATATATAACAACATGGTGCTTTTTTGAGTCTGCACTTTATTAATGGTATTAGTAACTCAAGCGAGGCATTATCGCTTGTAGTGACTTTTACAAATAATTAAAGGATTAATTTATGCGCTTCAAAGGAAAGCTACTTCAGTGGCACGATGATAAAGCGTTCGGCTTTATTAAACCTAACAGTGGTGGTGAGGATGTTTTTATTCATAAAACTGCATTCTCAAATCGCCAGCGTATTCCTAAAATAAATGATGTCATCACTTTCTCGATAACAAAAGATAATCAAGGCCGATATTGTGCTGATAAGGCAACTTACTCAGGTGAAAAGCTCATAAAACGACAGGCAAAAGGTGTGAGTAAATTTTCAGTTTATCTGTCAGTGAGTTTTTTGGGTTTATTAATACTGGCAGTAATAACTAACCATATGCCCGGAAACTTGCTGATTGCATATCTTGTATTGAGTAGCGTTACTTTTATTGTTTACGCCTTGGACAAATCCAAAGCCCAACGTGGCGCTTGGCGCACAGCAGAAAGTGCCTTACATTTATTAGCGTTAGTTGGCGGTTGGCCTGGCGCAGCTATTGCCCAGCAAATACTGCGTCATAAATCAAAAAAGCGAGATTTTAGAATAATGTTTTGGTTTACCGTAATAATTAATTGTACTGCGCTAATCTGGCTTATGTCTGCGCAGGGCGCTCAATTATTGCTGATGCTGAAATAGTTTCACTAATTAACCGCAATAAAGCCAAGGTAAGTTAACTTCCCCCTTACAAAAAACGCCACTGCGTATTACTGACAAATTAAACTAATATATTTACCTTGCAAACAAGTTACTCTATAACATAAGACATCGTATAAATTACGCCGCGGCTAATTAAAACAAAAATCAAGGAAATGACGATGGAAACTCTGTGGATTAAATGCAAAAAATTAAGCACAATTGTTATCAGTGTTTACGTTCTGTTGTTTACTTTAGCCGGCAATATAGCGAGCGCCAGTGATTACCAGTCGCTTACACAACTTTTCACACAATGGCGAGAATTTGAACACCCACCTTTATTTAATGGCGCACCCGATTACCGCACTAAAACCTTTGATAGTCGTCAACAAAATTTTCAAGCTATCCGCCAGCAACTGTTAAAAATTGACAGTAAAGATTGGCCGATTGCGCAGCAAGTTGACTGGCATATTTTATGGGCAGAATTAAATGGCTATGAGTTTAACTATAAAGTACTCAAACCTTGGCAACGAGATCCGGCTTTTTACAAATCAGTGTGGAGTCATCGCAGTGATGTACCTGCTCATGAGGGGCCAACTCATCATGGAGTCACTGAATTATGGAACTATCAATTTCCACTTAACGCGACAGCACAGCAAAGATTAATTGCTGATTTAATTAAAATAGAGCCTCTTAATCAACAAGCGAAACAAAATCTCACCGGCAATGCTGCTGAACTTTGGCAGGCCGGTATTCGAGATATTCATCAACAAACTAAAGCATTACTCGATTTACAGGCAAAAGTAAAAGATAACGCTAGCGATGAATTACAGCAAGTGATTAAGCTTGCGATAACGTCAACCAGTGACTTCGCTGACTGGCTTGAAAAACAAGCTAAACAGAAAAATGGACCGTCGGGTATCGGCCGAAAAGAATATACGTGGTATATCAACAATGTGCACTTAGTACCGTTGAGCTGGCAAGATGAGGTAAGGTTGCTCAAAAGAGAACTCGACAGATCATGGTCTTCATTAAAATTAGAAGAGCATCGCAACCGAAAATTGCCGCCATTAGTGGCGGTGACTAATCAAGCAGAGTACGACGAATTAAAAAAACGTGCTGAAGAAAATTTTATTAACTTTTTAGACCAACAAGATATCGTCACCGTTGCTGACTATTTCAAACCGGCACTTACTGGGCATCTTGGTGATTTTGTACCAGCTAATAAACGAAATTTCTTTTTAATTGGCTCGCATTTAGATCCAACACCACTGTACAGCCACTTTTATCACTGGTTTGAATTGGCACGTATGCAACACGAACCCAATGCCAGCCCATTACGTCGCAACGCCTTGCTTTACAATATATTTGATAGTCGCAATGAAGGTACTGCAACCGCTGTTGAAGAAATGTTTATGCAGGCGGGTTTATACGACAACAACCCAAGATCACGTGAAATAGTTTGGATCATGATAGCGCAACGGGCGGCCCGAGGTTTAGGTTCGCTTTACGCCCATGCTAATGAAATGACCATGGAACAAGCAGGGAAAATTCATGCCGACAATACACCGCGCGGTTGGATGAAAGTTGAACCTGAATTGCTCATTTTCGAACAACACCTTTACATGCGTCAACCGGGCTATGGCAGCAGTTATATTACTGGAAAATACTTATTGGAACGTACTATGGCCGACTACGCAATATTGCTCGAGTCTCAAGGTAAAGCCTTTCATATTAAAGACTTTTTCGATCAGCTAAATGCTATTGGCGGTATTCCTATTGCCTTGGGTCGCTGGCAAATGACAGGTTTAGATGATGAAATTAAGCAAATCCGTAAAAACTATCAAGCGCTAGATACGTTATAAATATTGTTAAATTCATAAAGTAGATGTTACTCACACACCTTTAAAGGCAGTTGTATTAAAGGTCAGTGATAATATTCAGGGTGCTTGAGTCTAAATTCGTCAATAACCTGCTTAAATTCACCATTTTCATATAAGGTTGTCGATAGCTCGCTAAATTCAGATGCGAGGTAAGCAGCCTTAGATTTCTTTGACAACGCGGTAAACAGTAAAGAACCATCGTTTAACTTTACTTTTACTTCAGTAATTTTTTCTAGTGATTTAGTGTCTGTTTTTAATTTTTCAAAGTCAAAAAAATCTGTAGTAATCACTACATCCACCTTACCAGCAACCAATACTCTAAAAGCGGCATCCAAATCACTAACATGAACCTTTTGAACATATCCTTCAGGGGCATTGTCAAACTCTGCGAACTGCTTAACTCCTCTTATTACCGCGACTTTCAAGCCTTTCAAATCTGAAAACTTACCTATATTGCGCCTATTTTCATTGACGTAAAATGACTTTTCTTTAAATTCACTATAAGCAAATAAGTGAGCAAAATCGCGTCGTTCCGGCGCATCTAATAAGCCAGACATAACATCAACCTTGCCTGCTTTTAGCATAGCTAAACAGCGCCAAAAAGAATTATTGGGTGTAAAGCGAAGGGTATATCCCAACTTATTAAAAAAATAACTTGCTACGGCAATGTTTTCACCCATTGGCGCTTGGTTTGGTAACACGACCTGATGTGGCGGATAATGAGACACGCACATGGTAAGCGGCTGAGCTGCTTTCTCATTGATAACACTTCCTTGTGCTGTTAACGATATAATGTATAAGGCTAACGTGTATCTTGTTAACAATTGGCTTTCTCACAGACATGACTAATTCAGATTATTACTAGCCTAGGGTAAATTTAAAAGTAAGTAAACAGAATGGCACCTCCTTATTACATTTGTACAATTTAGAGGCTTATTTTATTCATCACTCATTACTTTTCTTTGTAGCATCATTTTGAATTATGCTTAAATGCTTCTCTGTGCCCTTTGTTGCTTTTTCCACTGTAAACAATAAATTAATGAATAGTGCGTTTTTGCTTATCCCACATACTTCCTTGCCAGTGAGAAATTGAGCCCTCTGCTGCACAGGTATCACAATGCCATTCAATAATGCCGACATACTTTGCTTCAATGCTACCCTCACAAGATAATGAATCTGCGCGTGAATTGCAGGTTAAATCGACATTAATTATCGGCTGATTAATATCTTTAGAAACTGATAACACTATCGTGCTCAGAAATTTAAAAATTTTTTCGGCTTGCTCCGTAAGCTCCAGCACATTGCCTTCTTCATCAAGAAAATCCCTCAAATCTGCTGTTAACGTCATATGTTTTGTCATCATAAATTACCAATAAAGCAAACATATAACACTTAAGGCTCACGGTACATTACTTCTAATGCTAGATTGTCAACTTGGCATATAATCAAGGGGTTTATCTGTGTGTAAAATTACTAACACAATAACTTAACGAAAATAATTCATGCATAGAAACTATATACTTATAAATAAATGACAATTAAAAGTAACCATTTTCCTCAGAATAAAGTCTTAATGAATACTATTAACATATTTGCGAATTGAATGAACGTATCTTCAGGGATGAAAAAAATCGGTTTCCAACAGGTACTGCCCGTAGAGGTTTTTTCGGTGCTTGCTGAGCCAATAACAAATGATTTTTCGCTTCAGTATAATCCCT
>OJDR01000012.1_pt1 | contig 92654 bp, 67 predicted proteins | sample 1593081 | NCBI WGS metagenome assembly OJDR01 (sample SAMN05416873, study PRJEB24817) | seawater metagenome | isolation source: Sea water | place: Canada:Atlantic | collected 2013-11
ATTTGACCCATTCTACACCAGTAACATGGGGGTAAACAGTGGCTTAGGTTTATACATTATTTACAATTACATAACCGACAGCCTTAAAGGATCTATAACCTGTAAAAACAATACAGGGTTAACTTTCGACATCACCATCCCTCTTAGCAGCGATAAAAATAATAATATCGCCTAAAAATGACATCAAATATATTATTCTATGATGTCTATTTCATACTTTTTCTTTAACTTATCTATTTCAACCTTTTGGCTAACTAGAAAACGGTTAAATTCCTTTATGACTCCAGGGTGTTTAATACTTGAAAAATAATAGGAACTTTTAGTATGAGGAAGGTCTGGATCAAACACCAAAGCATGGTCTAATTTTAAGGTTTCACTAAGCTGATACTTAGCCACTGAAACATTAAGATATGATCCATCTATTCTGTTATTAATGACTTGCTTTAGTATCCCCGTCACACTTTCATTTTCAGTCACTGAAATTTTTCCAGATTCAATCAAGTCAAAATATGACCAAGGCGTGAACCCTGCCACCACCCCTATATTTTTAAGCGCACTCTCGCTCTTACCCTTATTTTCTGGCAGCACCATTAACCCATCAATAAACCCTACTACAGGCTCACTATAATTAATATTTACACCGACTCGTCTCTCCGACTTCCAGTAAGGATTATCGGGGAATTTAAAATCAATTTTTTTATCCAGAAAATCATTTCTCAATCTGTTAAGTGGCAAAACCTCATACACAAAGGAATAACCACCATGTTTAGCAAACATATCCAATATATCTCTGGCAAAGCCAATATACTCTTCATTATTTTCATGGTCGTAATATGGCAAGTACTTTATATTTTCCACGCCTATCGTATAGATCTGGGCTTGGGTTTGAGCGTGTCCCACTAACGAAAAAAAAATAATTAAAATAAAAGCTCGGCTGTTCAATTTAAACACGCTTTACACTCCAATTCCTCAAAGCCCAATGACGATAGGTTCACTCAATATATGAATTGTGTTAGATAATGCATTGTAAGAATTAAATTATAGATCATCATTCAACGAATATTGTTTCATTTCAAAACAAGCCCAGTTTGCCAATGCTGTTAAGCATGCTCTTTTGCACACTCAAATCCATAACGAATTCAATTCATTTAATCTCTACCCCCTTCTTAAAACTAATGGTCATTCAGACTACCTGCCTAATGTGTCTACACTAAAAGCATGTCTTTTTTACTCAATAAAGCCGCCCAACAGAGGATGTATTATGTTTGATCGTTTTATCCCACCCAAGCGCATACTCATGGGACCTGGCCCCACTAACGTACCTGAGTCGGTTTTATCAGCCCTTGGCGCCCCCACCGTGGGCCACCTTGACCCTTCATTCATGACGCTAATGGATGAAATTAAAGTCATGTTGCAAACCGTTTTTAACACCCAAAACCAGCTCACTATGCCTATTTCGGCCCCAGGTTCTGCAGGAATGGAGTCTTGCTTTGTTAATTTGGTGGAGCCTGGAGATGAAGTGTTAGTGGGAGTAAATGGTGTGTTTGGCGGGCGCATGGTGGAAAACGTGCGTCGCCTAGGGGGCAAAGCCATTGTGGTGGAATCCCCATGGGGGCAAGCCATTACCCCTCAACAAATAGCCACAGCATTAGATCAGCACCCCAAGGTAAAGATAGTGGCCTTTGTTCATGCTGAAACCTCCACTGGCGTATTAAGCGATGCCGAGGGCATTTGCAAAGAAGCGCAATCTAGAAGCCTGCTCACCATAGTGGATATGGTGACTTCCTTGGCTGGTGTTGAAGTAAACGTCGACGACTGGGGCATAGACGCCGCTTACTCTGGCAGCCAAAAATGTTTGGCTTGCGTGCCCGGATTGTCGCCGGTGACCTTTAGTGACAAAGCCATTGAAGTGATAAAAAATCGTAAAACCGAAGTCACCAGTTGGTTTTTAGATAAAACACTGGTCATGGCTTATTGGGGGAATAACGCAGAACGTGGCGGCGCGCGCAGCTACCATCATACGGCGCCAGTTAATGCTTTGTATGCCTTACATGAATCTTTAAGGCTACTGCTTAATGAAGGGTTAACCGCCAGCTGGACTAGACACAGAAATGCCCACTTAGCACTGGTGGCGGGTATTGAATCCATGGGACTTAACATGTTGGTGGATATTGAACACCGACTACCACAACTGAATACAATCAAGGTACCTGCCAATATTAATGAAGCCCAAGTTCGCAACGATTTATTGCAAGAACAGGGTTTGGAAATTGGCGCAGGACTAGGATCGTTAGCCGGTAAAGTGTGGCGCATTGGTTTAATGGGTCCCAATGCCACTATTGAAAGAGTGACCATTTGTCTAGATCATTTTAGTCAAGCGTTAGCCAAACAGGGCTTTGACATTGATATAAATAAAGCCAGCACCCAAGCCAGAAAAATGCACAGCTCTTTGCAATAATGTTTACAAACCATTAACAGTGCCTTATACAGGCACTGACCTTTTACTCTCACTAAAAATCTTTAAGCATCTGTTCTTTATAATCCTCAATGGATACCACCAGTTTTTTCTCATTGAGTAAGTTTTGCAGTTTATCCATACGCTCCTGTAACGACTCAAGCGTAATGGTGTTGTCATCTAGTTTATAAAGTTGCATAGAGGCTTGATAATAAAAAGCCAGAATAAGCATGGCCTTTTCACTTCCATGTTCATAAGCGGCCTGTTCTATTTTTCTATTTTTACGGTAAATACGGTTAAGCACCTGCTTTAGTTGCCAGACATACACCACCTCGTTCATAAATTGGTGTCCGCGCAAAGAAAACACGACCGCCACACACAATAAGGCTGCCAAAATCACCCCCAGCAAATTAAGTATGAAATTATCCCCTTCAGGGGTGCCTATGAGGGCAATCGCCCCTTGCCCAAAAAGTAACGCAAACCCCATTAAAGAAATAATGAGCAGCGCAATGACAATGTTTAAATGTTTGCGATAACGGTTTTTATTAATGTCTAACAACTGCATAACCGGTTAATACCTTTTATATGTTTATGATGCGGTGGCGCTTTGTGTTTTGATTTTCGATTTTAATTGCTTGGCATATTGGTATGCAATTAAACAAGCCAATACCACAGCCGAGGCTGAATATAACAAACTGCTCATGTCACCGTGTTCGCCGTGGCTCACTGCGATGGTGATTTCAAAGTATTCCAAGAAAAAATCAAACCCCAAGCCCATGAGCAAAGCGGTGACGACCACCCCCGTTAGATAAGCCACCAAAGAGCGCACACCCAGTTCATTTTTCACCACCATTAACGTGGCAATATTAGTAGCAGGGCCTGCCAACATAAATACCAATGCCGCACCAGGGGATATGCCCGACAACATCAGTCCTGCCGCAATGGGGGTAGAGGCGGTGGCGCAAATATACATGGGAATAGACACTAATATCACCAAAATCATGGCCCACACGCCATTACCATATTGACTCAACAAAGTAGCAGGCACGAATGTTTGAATTAACGCCGCAAAAAATAGCCCAATTAATAACCAGCCCATAAAGTCTTTAAGCAACTTTCCATAGCCGTACTGCACCACTGATATGGCTTTACCCATTACCCCCTCAGGAGCGCCTTGGTGATGACCTTTACAGCAAGATTTAACAGGCTCTTGCTTGGATGGGGTTTCCACATCAAAACGGCGCACCAGTAACCCAGCCACAATGGCTGATGTAATGGCCGCAATAGGTCGAGCAATGGCCATCACAGGACCCATGAGCGCTAAAGTAACTCCCACTGAATCCACACCTGTTTCTGGTGTGGCCACCATGAAACTGGCGGTACTGGCTTTGCTGGCACCCGCACGCCGAATGCCCATGGCCGCGGGAATAACCGAACAAGAACATAAAGGTAAAGGCGTGCCGATCAATGCGGCTGTTACCACTGAACTGTCTTTGCCTAGGGTTTTGTTAATCCAAGAATCAGGAATGAGCTGGCGAATCACCCCTGCTAATAATAACCCCATTAGTAAATAGGGAGCCGACTCTGTAAAAAGATCAATGAAGTTTCCTATGAAGGCATTCATGCCTGTTGCTCCTTAGCCAAAACGGGTGTCTGGGTTGAATGTGCAAGGGAAAGACCCTCGCCATCTTCCAGCGCTTCAATGATGCTGCAAAACTCAGCACTTTCATTGCCCCCACAACAGGCATCGCTTAGTTTATGAAGGGCCACTAACACCTGTTGTAAGTCGTCTATTTTTTGCTGTACATCGGTAATTTTAAGCTGGGCAATGTCTTTAGCTTCGCGACAAACGTGAGCGGGTTTATCGGCACGAATGGATAAAAATACCTCTACCTCTTCTAAACTAAAGCCCATTTCACGGCTGCGTTTAATGAACTTAGCGGTTGCCAAATCCCCTTGGCTATAAACCCGGTAATTACTTTCACTGCGGGCACTGGCCTGAATAAGCCCTTGTTTCTCATAAAACCTAAGTGTGTGAGCCGAAAGCCCCGACAGTTTGGCCAGTTCACCTATTTTCATAATGCCTCCCGAATCGATCAATAAATCAAGTTTAGACCTTAGAGTATACTCTAGGGTCAAGGGTTTTCTTATTTTATTCCTGTCATAACTCAGCACCTCAGCACGTCACCTTTAGATAAATTCCGCATTACTCATGAAACTAGGCTGTAAAGAACTACACTTTACCTATCACTTACACCGTCGTTAGCCCATAGGAGCATCATGGAAAGTGGCCACTTAAAAGTACTTACATCGATTGGGCAGTTAGTTCAGGAGCGCAATAAACGGGAACTTGAGAAAATATTCTTAAATAGCCTCGCCGACTTCATTGAGTTTGATGCCCTGATCATTCTGCATAAACCAAGGCACCTTGATGATCCTTATTTAGAAGTGGCCCTTTCACAACCTTCACAAGCCTTTAAGCATCATTTAAATGTCATCAGTCACGAAACCGGCCAAGATTACATACACAGTGACCACCACATTAGTCAGTGCATTAAGAGTGCCCAAATTGTCTTTTGCGCATCAGAAGATAACCGACGGGGGTTATTTCCCATTACCGTGAATGATGAAGTCATCGGGTTATTAGATTTGTATGCTCTGGATATTTTAGACAGTACCCAAAGCATGATTAGAGGGTTTATACATATATACGAAAAATTTCTAGAAGTGTTACACGACAATGAACACGATGCCCTAACGGGGCTACTGAATCGTAAAACCTTTGATACCCACATCGAAGAATTTTACAAACTAGCACCCCTCTCGTCTAACGGGGCGTTAAACAGCAAACCAGAACACAGACACACTAAGCCGGGCTGTCATCACTGGATTGGCATCTTAGACATTGATCATTTTAAAAAAATAAATGACGGCTTTGGCCACGTATTTGGAGATGAAGTATTGCTGTTGTTCGCCGGTTTATTGAAAAAAATCTTTAGAAATTCTGACATGCTATTTCGTTTTGGTGGCGAGGAATTTGTGGTATTTTTACTCAACACCACCAAGCAAGAAGCCACCCAAACATTTGAACGTTTCCGTAGGGAATTAGAATTGTTCAACTTCCCCCAAGTGGGCAAAGTGACGGTCAGTATTGGCATGACAAAAATCGATTCCGAATGCCATTCGGCTTCCTTGCTAGAGCAGGCCGATCGCGCTCTTTATTATGCGAAAGAAAACGGGCGCAACCAAATTCGAAACTATCACGACCTCATTAACCAAGGGGCATTAGCTGAATTGAAAGTTAACCACTGCATTGACCTTTTTTAACCTAAAGCAAGCCTAAATAAGAGACTTAACGAGTAAAACCTCTGCGTCACTTGCCTTACTGGCCTCAGTGATTACAATTCGCCCTATAATTTAGCCTAAGTGATTCACATGAACAGAAAAAAGAAAATTTACGACATATTCAATACTAAGGTCAAAAAAGCTAAGGCCAGAATGAACCCTAGTAACAAGCCTAAATACATTTCGAAGGCCAAACGCGCTGAAATGGCCCTTGAAGAACAAAAGGAGCAGCAAGAGCAATCGACTTTAGTTGAAGCCGCCGCCCCTCAAGAACAACATAACCCTTAACAAGTTTATTGTTGGGTGTTAACAATAGGGCGATTATCTCGCCCCATTGATATGCTTGCTATATAGACTGAACCGTTAAGTCTTCAGGCAAGGCTTTAATCACCCTATCCATTTCAGCGGGCGTGATGGGCAGTTTTTTGAATTGCTCCCCTTCTTTTTGCATGTTTTCCAAATCTAATACCGTGCCTGGCGCTAATTCTTCCCCCACACCTAACATCCCTTTTACGCTATACAACACCCAATTGGGCCCTTCCATGGACAACACCATATAGGATGCATCCGATACCGCTAAAATACTGTGACCTGCAATTTGAGATAAAGACCCATACCCCAACACCACACCGGAACTAAGCGTATAAGTACTGGGCACCACCACAGCCTTCGATAATTGATACACACCATAACCTGCCCCTGTTAGCACAGAAGCTGATGTGCCCACCGCCAATGTCGTACCCGCCACGGCTGTCGCCGCCACTTTAGAAGACCCTGACACTAATTCTCCCCCTGCACCCAACACACTGCCAGCGATCACTTCCGTTGTAGCCACCGCCACACTCACAGCGGCACCGGTTAATACCACGCCCGATGTGGCCACAGGTACCCCGATGTATTTAATGGCCTTACCTGTGCTGTAACCACCCACTGCCACCGTGGCAGAAGTCACTTTTGTGGCTGAATACCCCAGTATTGAAGTGGCACTGCCAGCGGCCATTATTGCTGAGCCCCCTATGGCAGAGCCCCCTGTTTGTACTGTGGCCAATACACCCGCTAAAGCAGCCTTACCCGTAGGGGCCACTATGTCATAAGCCATGCCTGTCGTATTCCAGCTTACTTTTACAGCCAGTTCAGCTAGGGAAAGACCCCCTTTGCCTGCCATTACCACAGGATAAACAACACCGTTCAGCGCCATGTAGCCCAAAGCCCCTGCGGATATTTTCCCCGCAGGCTTCATCACGCCTTGCCAAAATACCCCATGTAATGCCCAACCTAGTGACTTTAATATGGCAAAACTGCCTGTTTGTGAGGCCCCGTCTAGCTCCTGCTGACTTTTGTCAAAGGAATTTTTTACACCCGAGAAATAATGGTTTGTGGCATCTTTTACATAAAAAGCCATTTGATTAGAGTGTTTCTCTCGCCACTTACCTGTCGATTCAACGTCTTGCACATAGTCTTGCCAAGTCTCACTAACTGACATGGCGTCCACACGACCAGCTAGTTTATGGGGCAAAGCCACATAACCTTCTATAAATTCAGTCAGCCCCTTGTCTAGGGTTTCACCACCTCGATCTAAACCGCTAGAAACAGTCTTAGCACCAAGTTCAAGGGATTTATCCAATAAAGTGTGACTCAAATGAGTGCCATCTTGATTAATTCTATGGGCCGCTCCAAGAGAATTAGCCGATAGTGCATCACCGCCCTCACTTAACGTGGTGCCTAAATGGTAAGCACTCTGCAAAGACGTACCCATTATATATTTTGCATCAGGGGCCGATCGTTTCAATAACAACATAGATCCTGGTCGAGAATGCTGTGTCACCCAATTTGAAAATTTATCCCCCCCTTCATAAAAAGCTTTGCTAAGGGTATAGGTTTTTTGGGTACCCACACTCACCACAGTGAATGATTCTGCCGCTTTATTTAAAGATGTACTTAAAGATTGGCGAGCATTTATGCCCATTAATTCACCAGCAAATTCCATGGCACTAGGGCCTGGGGGAATTAACCGAATCGTGGTACTGGGCACATGAAACGCACCATTTTCATAAAGGGATTTATGCCCTTGTACTACCAAGTGCTTGGTGTTTTTTAGGGGGTCTGACACAGAATCAGAAGAAGGGGAAGAAGTGCAAGCGCTCAACAATAAAAACATCGCCAAGATACTGTTCTTTAAAAACGCTGTTTTTAATTGCCCATTAAATTCGCTCATAACTTCAGATCCTTTGGCATTTCGTTTATTACTTTTTCTATCACTTCAGGATCACTTGAGAGAATTTCCAACTGTATTTTCCCTTTATCAGATAAAGCTTTTAAATCAACTACACTGCCCACCGGTAAGACACCTGGTTGCAAAGTATTTCCTTGGAAGTCAACGTTCCCCTTTAAGGTGGCAAGGCTCAAGCGGGGGCCGTCGTATAGCAAAAATACCGCAGAATTAGCCGCCCCTAATAGTAAGTGACTGGGTATTGCAGTAAGCGCGTTATAACCCAATACCACCCCGGACTGAAACTGATTAACAAATACTTTAGTGGTGCCAGCCAACGCATCATAAGTTACTAACGCACCATATTGCAGTGTATCTGCAGTGGCCTTGGCAACACCTTCCACGGTAGCAATGGTTGGCGCTGCCACAGTGGATGCAGCTTGGTTAATCATACCCATAGATGTACCGCCTATATAAGTAATGGGCACGGATCCGGCGGATAACAAAGATACACTGGCGTGAAAGCCACCTGCTAATGTGGGCGCCAATACTTCTATGGTGGTTTTTCCTGCGTAATAAAATGCAAGGCCACTGGCTTGCAAAGAGTTTTTAGTGAGTATGTATGTGCTGGCGATGGGCAAAAATATCGCCTCACCTGCGATCACTGAAGAATATTTAGTCACTTGCCAACTGGATTGAACGGCAGGTTTAAACAGGCCCTCATAGGCACCCTTAACATAACCCCAAAGCAAGACTCCTAACCCAGTCAGAGAATTTCCTTGCTGTGCAGAGTCGCTATAAGCTTGCTGAAAATGCGCTTCACCTATTTTTAATGCACCATCCCACTCCTTCTGAATATTTGTGGCACTGGCCTTGCGAAGATTTTGGTATTTAGTAAACAAATCATTAAAATCTTGCTTGACGTTTTCTTGGTAGTCACTAGGCACATTCTGTAGAGCGCGAATACTATCTTCAGTCGCATCCGCTAAATATACATAACCATTGATCACACTTTGCCAAGCCTCCACAGCACTGTGCTGACTACGGGACCATTGTTGAGCAGTTATTTCTTTGGTGTTAGATAAAATGTTTTTAGTTCGCCCCGAACCTTGATTCATTAGATCTTCAGTGCGCACTAATGATGATGAAGCGGCATCTATTACGTCATTTTGGTATTGCTCTGTACGTAATTTAATAGATTGTTTTGCTTTGAAAATTGCCTGCTCTGAAGAGTCAATACTGTGCTGTTTAGCATAGGCTAAGGCTTTTTCACTTGAGGTGATGATAAACCACCCTTCGTTATACAAGGTTTCATGACCTTTAATATTGGCAACCGTTAAGGGGATGGTTTGCTCGACACTTTTCTTTGAAACCTTTTTAGTGGAGGTTATTGAGGCATTCTTTCCTTCTTCTGTTTCTACCGCCCATAAAGAAACACTCATTAACACCAATACATTTACCACTATTAACCAGCTAACCTTAGCCATACATCATCCAATTGATCAATTAAACCAAGCCGAGTATATCAGACATTTAAAGTCTTTTAACAAAGGCTAAACCTGTTAGAACAAAAAACGAACGCACTAACAGAAGATTCACCATTTGCACATGTAATTAAAAATTGAAACCTATTTTAAATAAAAACCCTAAATTTCAATACCTCGCCACTAGGTTATTAACGTCAGCTAAAATTTATAGATTACATCTATCCCCTCCCAATAAAAAATATTTGAATTCGATCTTATTTAATCAATTTGTGTATTTCACTGTTTAATTTTTTCTGTCATCTTGGCCTTGCTCAGTTAAGGCACTTAAGATGCCACTTCTTTTTAGAGTTTAAAAAGACAATAAAATAAACCGCTACATTTTTAATAAAAACATCACTCAAGCTAGTTAGGTTTTAGATGCAGTAAATAAATAATTAAAAAAATTACGGAGAGTTTATTACATGAAGACAATATTGTTGGCCAGTTGCAGTGCACTGCTGCTTGCTTCACACACAAGCTTTGCCACTGTGGAGCAAGCCCAATTGAGAGATACGCTGGATGCTTTATACGTTCAGGACAAAATCACTTCCGTTTTAGACAGTGATCTAACCATACGCGAAGACCTAGGGGAGAGTTGGCATAATGACAGTAAAAATGCCGAACTAGAAGTGGTCAGAGACATTATTGGGCAACTGGGAAAATTGCAGTTAGGCACTTATGTAAAAGATAATAGCCCTGCTTTAGTGACGAATGTAAGCTCTGAAATCACTAGCGGTAATCAAGATTATTACATTTTACGTGACGCTCACCCTAAGGCACACCAGTGTGTAAATGCTTCTTTCACCGTTGAGGATAATGATTTTTTCCCAAGCGGCTCTTTCTTAGGGGACAGCAATATTCAGCACGATGCACTGGTACGTTTTTCAAGTGCCAATCCAACCCCTGATAGCGATGCGATTCACATGGTACGCGGCGCGGCCGTTAAAGTATTAATGGGTGAACAAACCCATGACTTTGTGATGATGAGCATTCCAAACTTTCCTACTGATAACGTTGAGCAGTTCTCAAACCTAATTAAAGTGGGTCGTACCCGTAACTGTTTAAACATTATCGCAGACCCTGAAAACGATTCACCATTAGGCCCGCTATTTGATTTTGCCTACATGCTAAATAAAGCAACCCAGTGCCTAATTGAATCGGATTTTAACTTATTGGATTTGCCCGAAACAGTGGGTTCGATCATGCGCTTTAATCAGGTAGGTGAAGAAAGTGAAATCAAGTCCGTATTTGATTATGATTTCTTCAGCGTGACACCCTACGCTTATGAAGACACCGTTTTTAAATATGAAGTGTCCCCCGCTACTTGTGGCGAACCTAACAGTGAAGATTTATCTTTTACTGAAGAAGAAGCCGCCCACAGTGAGGGGCTTGAAAACAATATTCAACGAGTACTGGCCGCAGGACCGGCTTGTTATGACTTAAACGTGGTGGCTCGCCCTACCGACATTAGCGATAAAGAAGCCATAGAAACACTCATTGAAACTTGGGATGAAAAATCCTCCCAAGTGCTTGATCGTGTGAAAGTGGCGTCTATTGTGATTCCTCAAATAACACAAGGCACTGAAATATCATCCTTAGCCTGCGATGAAATGCGCAATAACAATGGCCGCAACGCCAATGGTTTTAAACCTTTAGGCTCTATTAACCGTGGCCGTGTACCAATATACGACCGTCTATCTGCTTTTCGCTTGCAAGCTAACGAGCACCTTAGAAATATGAACCAGTAAATATTTTTAAGTCAGTGACACCCTCAAAGCGACAATGGCTTTGAGGGTGCTGATAAAAAATTATTATTAAGAACTTTTAGTTTCAGCAAGCTTTTTTATATTCCCACAGCTTAATCATACCAACACTTACTGACTATTTAGGTCTAATATAAAATGACCACGCCATGAAAATATTTTATTGACGTTAAACTTTTCTTTTATATTTTCGTTAATTTTTCTTAGCAATATCTGACAAAAAATCACATTTTAAAATCAATTAGCACAATGCCATTCTAATCGTTTTCTTTCTTTAAACATTCTGGCATGGTTTCCCCAGTATGAATTGCGCAAAATTAAATTTATAACAATTAAAAAATACAAATCCGATTCATGATGAGAGTAACGTTAAAATGAAATTTTTAAATATGGCAGCCACCACCGCCCTTATATTAGCGGCACAAGTATCTCAAGCTGATACACAGCAAGCAGAACTCAGGCAAGAACTAGACAGTTTATTTTTGCAGGATAAAATTTATCGCATTCAAGAAAGCGATTTAAACATTCGAGAAGACCTTGGCGAATCATGGATTGATAATGACAAACAGCACGAATTAAGTGTCATACAAGACGCCCTAGATCAATTAGGCAAGCTTATGCTGGGCACGTATGTCATTGATGATAGCTCTGTGTTCACCACCTCACTGGACGAAGAGATTACCAGTGGCCGACAAGAATACCGTATTTTAAGAGACGCTCATCCAAAAGGGCATCAATGCGTGAATGCGTCTTTCAATGTTAATAACAATGCCATTTTCCCTAACGGCTCATTTCTAGGCAGCTCTGCCAATCACAACGCCGTTATCCGCTATTCAAGCGCATCCAATACGCCTCAGGTAGATTCCATTAGGGACGTGCGCGGTGGTGCCATTAAAGTATCAGTGGGCGATCAGAATCATGACTTTGTGATGCTCACATCTGAAACATTTCCAACAGACAATGCAGAGCAATTTACCAACTTAGTGAAAGTGGCTCGCGTTTCTAACTGCATTAACATCATTCCCGACAATGAAGACAGCAACGATGGATTTTTAGGCAGCATCTTTGGCCCCATATACGATTTTAATCAACGTGTATTGGCAGTGGCACAATGCATCGGAAATTCTGAACTGTCCATTTTAGATTTACCCGGCATCGTCGGGGCGGGCATTCGTTTCGTTGACTTACAAAATTCCAGCGAAATAGAGTCGGTATTTGATAAGTCGTTTTTTGGTGTAGCCCCTTACGCTTACAACGATCAGGTTTTTAAGTTTGAGATGAGTAAAGCCGATTGTGAGAACAGCAACCCAGAAAGTCTCGGCTTAAACTCAAGTGAAGAAACAGCCAACAGAGGCTTAGAAAGTAATATTCAACGAGTGTTAAGCGCTGGCAACGCTTGCTACGATTTAAATGTTATTAGCCGCCCTAGCGACTTAACCAATAAGCAAGCCATTGAAACCCACACCAAAACTTGGGATGACATGAGCTATCAAAATTTACCTAGAACTAAGATTGCCAGCGTGGTCGTTTCTCAGCTAGAAGAAAGCACGAACATTGACCCTGTCAGTTGCGATGAAATGCAATTTAACCCGGGCAACACCCTAGACAACATTAAACCGCTTGGCTCATTAAACAGAGCGCGAGCCCTTGTGTATGAATCTTTATCGGATTTCCGAAAAGAAACCAACGCGTACTTGCGCCAACAGTAGCTTAAAAGGTTTCTGAATTGTGCCTAGCATAATTCAGAAACCTTTCTTAAGGACCGCGTTACAAATAACTGAATATATTCCATTTAACACCTTTCCAGTTAAGCGCACCCTAAAGCATGGCTAATAATCGGCAGAGGTAACGCTTTTAGTCCTGCTCCAGCAAATGAATATTTTCAATATAAAGGGCTTCGACCTGATCCCTTGCCCACTGTGTTTTTCGTAAAAACTTTAAGCTTGATTTAATGCTGGGGTCGAAATTAAAGCAGCGTATATCGATGCGCTCACCCAATTCTTCATAGCCAAAATGCTCCACTAATCGGGTTAGGATAACTTGCAGAGTAAGGCCATGAAGGGGGTTATTAGGTTGGTTTTCCATAAGGCATTCTTTTAGTAAATATACCGCTATGTTAACAGAAGATAGCCTAAGTGCCTTTAAAGGATTGTTAAGCCGCCCTTAATTAGCCAAATGGCCAGCCTAAACAGGCACAACCAGCCGAATCCACGTTATGGGCTTTTAAAACTGAATCTGGGCCTTAGTAAATCCAGAGGCAAATTAAGCCTTGTGCAGCTCCACATACTGGCTAGGTGTCATGCCAAACCAGCGCTTAAAGCTGCGCCTAAAACTGGAGGCGTCACTGTAGCCAATTAAATACCCAATGCGATCAATGCTGAGATTTTTATGCATTAAATAGCGCACCACCATCTCTTTATGCACATCATCCAACACTTGTTTGTAGGTTTTATCATGGGCTTTGAGTTTTCGCATGAGGGTTCTGGGGGAAGTATTTAATGCCTTTGCCACATTTGCCAAAGACCAAATTTTACCTGGGTTATCAAACAATAACTTTTGAATTCGCTTTACCACCTCTAATTCTTCTTGTTGCTCGTTCAAGCGTTGTTCACACAATAAAATGGCATGATCTAGTAAGGTTTGATCAAAATACGGCGAAGGAATTTTACCTAATGCTCTGGGCACACAAAATAAATTTCGCTGGCCATTAAATTCAACCGGCGAGTGCAGCCATTGCTGATAACCACTGAAATAATCCGGCTTAGCATGGGTGAAACAATAACGGCCATCGTTAAGGGGCGCGCCAGTGATTTCTTCCACCACATACTGCAAGGTAGACATCACTAATTCATAAAAGAAATCATGAAAATCCCCCATGCCCGGTTCATCTTGTATTTCAACCACTAAATATTCCGGGGTAATGTGTAACGACATTCGCAAAAACTGCGCCCTAACCGAGCTGTATTTAACAAAGGTTTCCATCATGGCCTGAATATTTTCACTGGCAATTAACGCCATGCCCACCGGCCCATGGGTAGCCAAATGTAACTTAGGGCCCATCCAAAGGGCCAAAACAGGGTCATTGCTAATTTCACGGGCATTTTTAGTTAGCTGGGCCTGTTGCACAAACGTGATCTTGCCATCCAGTGAGCTCAACTGCTCGTAACTTAGCCCTGTGCCTTTTAAAAACGTCTCGGCATTGTCTTTATTAATGCCAATCTCGCGAGCTAATAGCCGAGAATAGATAATGGATACTTGGCTACTATCTAATTGCTTATTTACTTCCTGAAGGCCCATGTAATACCCCGTTATGATTATTTGGACAATATCCCGCCCTGACTCAGCTCACAAGTCCAAAAATGCTTCTGGCAAGAAAAGCCCCCCCATTGACGGAATCTACACTATTTCCCCCCACCCCTGTGCCGCACTATACAAATAGATGATTAACCCAATAAATCACCACGTCATTTAAGGCACCATAAGCCTACTTCCATGAACTAACGGATATCAATATATGACCCAAGTAACTCAATCAAAGGTGGCCATGGATAATGAGCCCTTATTCAAACAATTAATCACACGCCCCCACATTGCTTGGCCCACCGTAGCCTTATTTATCTTTGTGGTGGCAGGCTTATGTGTCGCGACTTTTTGTGCATTCCAGAGTCTTATCCCAATATGGGTGGCCATGGCACTCAATAGCTTGTTCATTTACCAAGCCTTTACGGTCACCCATGATGCCACCCATAATTCTTTGTCTTTAAACAAGACCATCAACAATACCCTAGGGCAAGTATCAACTTTTCTGTTAAGCCCACTTGTCTCTTTTAGAGTCATGCGCTTTGTACACATGCAACACCATCGCTTTGCCAATGACCCGAAAAAAGATCCTGATCATTGGGTGGCCACAGGGGCCCCATGGACTTTCCCTTTTCGTTGGGCAGTGCTAGACCTGAGTTACCCCTTTTATTATTTACGCAATGGCGTTTGGAAAACTCGCCCTAAAAGTGAATTAAAATCACAACTGATCACCATGACAATTGGCATTTCAACCCTTACAGCCATTTACCAAACAGGGTTTCTAATGGAGGCATTGTTGCTATGGATTTTACCGGCCAGATTAGCGATCTTTTTTCTGGCCATGGCGTTTGATTTTTTACCTCATTATCCTCACAGTACCAAAGCCAAAGAAAATCAATATCAAGCTTCCAATAATCGTGTGGGCTTTGAGTGGCTATTAACCCCCTTACTGCTGTCGCAAAATTATCATTTGGTTCACCACCTATACCCTACCGTGCCGTTTTACCGTTATATATCTGTTTGGCGCGCCAAAGAAAAAACCCATTTACAAAACAAACCACTCACCATGAAAGCTTTTAGTTTAAAACCCAATAAAGCTTCATAGCAAAAATCAATTTACACCCGTTCAAAAATTAATTAAAAGAGAGAGCATCATGAAAAAATGGGAATGCATGGTATGCGGCATCATTTATGACGAAGCAAAAGGCTGGCCCGAAGAGGGCCTTGCCCCAGGTACACGATGGGAAGACGTACCCCTGGATTGGGTTTGTCCAGATTGCGGCGAAGGAAAAAGTGATTTTCAAATGATAGCCATATAGAGGTGAGTATGAGCCCTATTATTATTGTCGGTGCCGGCCATGCTGGTATGACCCTAGTACGACAAATACGCATGAAAGACCCATACATCCCCATTATTCTTATAAGCCAGGATGCGGTTCATCATTACTACAAACCTAGTTTGTCTAAAGCCCTTTCCTTAGGAAAATCGCCACAGAATTTAATCATGAGTTCCATGACAGAACTTACTGAAGAGTTAAATATTAAAATATTACAAAACACAAAAGTCACCAGTGTTTTTTCAAATAAACAAAAAATCATTATTCAAAAAATGGATAAAAGCCCTGAAATACTGCCGTATCAATCTTTGGTATTTGCTGTAGGGGCCAATGCCATTGACCTAAACATTACAGGTGATGTTCAACAAAAAATACATTCAGTCAACAATCTCAGTGATTACCAACATTTTCGCAAAAGTATTCAGAATAAAAAGCGTGTATTGGTAATAGGGGCAGGATTTGTAGGCTGTGAATTCGCCAGTGATTTGTCATTAGCGAATTTTAAGGTGGATGTCATAGACCGTGGCTCATGGCCATTACAAAATTCTTTACCAGAGCCTTTAGGCAAAGCCATCGCACAATCCATGGAGAAAACCACTGTCAAATGGCACTTCAATGACCATGTCATTAGCGTAAATAAAAAAACCTGCAATCATGGATCTGTGTTAGAGGTGTCACTGCAATCAGGAAAAGTGATTGAAACCGACGCGATTTTGTCTGCGGTAGGCATTAAACCATGCATTACACTGGCAGAAAAAAGTGGCATCCACACCAACAAAGGCATAGTGGTTAATGATTTTTCCCAAACCAACTTAGCCAATATTTATGCACTAGGAGATTGTGTTGAATATCAAAATACCTTATTGCCGTTTATTGCTCCCGCCACCAGCATGGCTAAATCGTTAGCCAACACACTGTTGGCCAAGCCCAATATCATTAACATTCCATCGTTAGCGGTGGCGGTTAAAATCCCCACCTGCCCTACTATTATTTGCCCGCCGGTGAGTCAAGATGGTCATTGGCAAGTGTCTGGTGACCACATGGATTTAACCGCCAAATTTATGGACAGCCAAGGAAACTTGCTTGGGTTCGCGCTAACCGGAAAAAGCACCGCCCTTAAGCACGAATTTATGAAAAGGTGCTTAGGGCCTTTTACTGATAACAATAATAGCCTTTCACATCAAACAGAAGATTTGCATGAGAACGTAACGGCCATTATCGTTTAATGCTTTAGGGTGCTTGCCATTAGTGCATTATTGACTCTTGGCATGTCCCCTCAGTTGAGTCACCACTTTGCCGCCTATTCCCCAGATGTCTGCGTTTACTTCATCCATTACCACTACTGTGACCATGACAAGGAGAGATTTCAATAAACCCCTTTGATTTATTCTTGCTTGGCACGCATCCGCAATGTCGTCACCACTTCGCCGCCGACTTCCCAGATGTCTGCGTTTACTTCATCCATAACCACCACGGTGACCATGACAAGGAGAGATTTAAATAAACCCCTCTGATTTATTCTTGCTTGGCCCGCATCCGCAATGTTGTCACCACTTCGCCGCCTATTCCCCAGTTGTCGGTGTTTACTTCATCAATAACCACCACGGTAGTAGCTGGATTTTTATTTAACACATCCACCAGCAATTGAGTGGCCCCTTGAATCAACTGAGCCTTTTGCTCTTTGGTCACTTGCTCATCGGTAATCTTAATATTAACGTATGGCATGTTGCTCTCCTGTTACTTTTTTAAGTGAACGTTAAACGATATAAATGGTTTTTTAAATAATTCAGTATGGGCAAGCCAAGCCCCAAAACTCACTAAAACAAGCCCTGCCACCAAAGCCATGGAAGCTTGTTCTTTGAAAATAAAAATGGCCAATACTCCAGACATTACCGGCACAACGGCCATCATCGACCCCATGGATGAAGGGCCAATGGCTTGCACCGCTTTAACATAAAAAATCATTTGTACGATGGTGGCCATAAAGCCTTGGTAAAAGCCTTGCAGTAAAATGTCCGACCAAGCAGCCAATGAAATGGCCTTGGGCAAAAATACCGTATAAATTGGCGCGTAAATGAAAAAAGTAATTAACGCCAAACTCACCGTCGCCTGCCAAGGGCTAATATTCCAGCGCTTAATTAACACCGAAAAAATAGCCCAGCAAACAGATGCCATAACTAAATAAACATGGCCTGCACTTAAGGTTTTATTTTGAACATAGTAAGACAGGAACAACGTCACAATACCTAGAGTAATGACTAAGGTGCCCAACCATTTTTGTAGACCATGGTGCTCAGCATTTACAAAGTTAGACAATACAATGATGCACAATGGCATTAAGCCAGGTAGCAATACTGCAGCATGGGAGGCTGGAGCCAATTCAAAACCTTTAAACGCAAATATAGCGTAAGCCAATCCCCCTATTAAACTGCACACCAATAGCTTCCAATTAAATATATTGAAACGCCATTTAAACCACCATATGGGCAATAAAATACAGCAACAGGTGAGATAACGAATAAAAATCACATCTTGCGGCAATAATTCACTCACCCCACCCATACGCGAAACGAGAATAAAGCCGCACCAAATCAATGCTGCCATCAACGCGTATGCATAGCCTTTTTGTGTTTCTGCCACTAGCTGCCCTCCTAGTTATATTTGATAAATTAAATTCATGTGTGCTTATTTAAGGGTGACAATAAAGCAATTGACCATTCATTAATAATGAATAATTATGAATAAGATATTCACAAATATAGAATATATTACTAACAGGGGTGAACATGGAACTCTCAGATTTAATTGTCTTTCAAGAAGTGGCCAGAAGCGGCGGCATCACCGCGGCTGCTCAAAAGCTTAATCGAGTGCCCTCTAACGTTACGGCCCGCATACAAAAACTTGAAGAAGAATTAGGCACCGCACTTTTTTTACGAGAAAAAAATCGACTGCACATATCGCCATCTGGGCAGCAGTTATTGCCTTATGCCCAGCAAATACTGGCTTTATCTAAACAGGCCGTTAATGAACTACAAGACAGCCAGCCCAGTGGCACGTTAACCATTGGCGCCATGGAAGCGGTGGCCGCCACCCGTTTAACCCCTGCCCTAGTTGAATTTCACCAACAACACGCTGGGGTCAATCTTGAAGTGAAAACCGGGCCCACAGGGTTGTTAATTGAACAGGTCTTATCTGCCGAGCTTAATGTGGCCCTTGTAGCCGACCCAGTAAAAGACCCAAGATTACACATTCAACCAGCCTTCGATGAAGAACTGGTGTTGGTATCCAACCTGCTGCATTCCCCGATCAAAAGCCCTAAAGATCTAGACATTCATGACAGTCTGCTCGGGTTTAACCATAAATGCGCCTATCGAACGCGATTATGCAATTGGGCTGCTCAACAAGGTGTATTAGCCAAAGTGGTGGAGATAAGCTCTTATCATGCTTTATTAAGCTGTGCAGCGGCTGGCATGGGTGTGGGCATCGTGCCCAGAGCCCTTTTACAAAGTTACCCCTTTGTTGATCAGGTTCAACTTCATGAAATGCCCAAAAAGTGGCACCGCACAAATACGGCGCTCATTTGGCGCAAAGACTCTATCTCCCCTGCGATCGAAGCCTTTGCAGGGATTATTTTGAGCAATAAACAATCAAGCACCCTAATAAACTGACCTATTGGTCAGATAAAAATTAGAAAAATAAGCCATGAATGCTAAACTAGTCCTTCAAGTTGATATTTAGCCAGATTCCCCTTATTTGGCTAATGGAGAAAAAATGAAGCACACCGTTGAAGTCATGATTTCTGAACAGGACGTTCAGGCCAAAGTACAACAGCTAGGGAAAGCCATTACTGAGCATTATGCAGATTCTCAAAACCTAGTGATGGTTGGCTTATTACGAGGCTCATTTATCTTCATGGCCGATCTGGCCCGTGCCATTCAAACTCCTCACCAAATAGACTTCATGACCGCTTCAAGTTATGGCAATAGCATGACCACGTCTCATGATGTTCGCATCTTGCAAGACTTAAACGATGACATTCTAGGCAAAGACATATTACTGGTTGAAGACATCATCGACACAGGTAACACCTTAACCAAGGTACGTGAAATTTTGTCACTGCGTGAACCTAATTCCATTGAAATTTGTACACTGCTTGATAAACCGTCGCGCCGAGAAGTCCACGTGGACGTTAAATGGGTGGGATTTGAGATTCCTGATGAATTCGTGGTGGGTGTGGGCATCGACTACGCACAAAACTATCGTCATTTGCCTTACATTGGCAAAGTAGTTCCACAAGAAGACTAGCCTTCCCCTAGTGAGCAGGTGGTCATTCTTCCTGCTCACCTGACACTTCACGCTTTAATACTTATTATCTAATTTTGGCCTCTTAAAAGCGTCTTCACACAGCCAGCACCTGATTTCGACCGTTGTTCTTGGCCTGATACAGCATAACATCGGCTCTCTGAATCAATTCGTCAATGCTGTCACTGTCTTGCAACACCGCCACCCCCAAACTGGCTGTAATGCCTCCCACATTAGCGACGCGAATATTCCGAATATTACTGCAAATCCGCTCTGATACGGCGGTGGCAAAATCGATTTGAGTGTCGGGCAAGGCAATTAAAAATTCTTCACCACCCCATCGATACACACGATCACTAGGGCGGATGGTTTGTTTAATGCTAATGGCTAACGCACACAACACGTCATCGCCAATACTGTGTCCAAAGGTGTCATTGATTTTTTTAAAAAAATCCACATCCAACAAGGCCAAAGAAAAAGGTTTGCCCGTGCGTTTAAAGCGTTGTAAATAGGCATCAATGTCTTTCATGGCCGCACGCCGATTGCCCAGCCCTGTCAGAGGGTCTGTGTGAGCCACCTCTTGCAAACGCACACTGGCCTCTTCTAGCTTTTTATTTTTATCATCTAAATCTTGGGTGCGCTCTAAAACAATATTTTCTAAGCCCATATTTAAATCTGCTAACGACTTTTGCGCCTTTATTCGACGACGAATATTATCCACCAACACACTAATGACAATGACTAAAAAAACCAGCAAAGCCAATGTGGCATTCACAATGATTTTATATTGATGATAAAGCGATTTAGGCTGATTAATCACAGTACTGTTGACAGGAAGATAGCTTAAATCAATATCAAATTGCTTAAGCTTTTTAAAATCAAAAAAAGGCGTGTATTCGGCTTTTTCAATAATGGGCAGCTCAGACACTTTGGCTCCCGAGAGCAATTTAGTCGCCATTACCCCAGCTGCATTGCCATGCTGATAGGGATCATTCATCATCCCACCCATCACACCATTGCCAATTAACAGCCCTCCCCACATGCCATATATGGGAACACGGCTTTGCTTTGCCAAAATTGGCAGTTCAGCATCAAACGAAAAGTAGTTACCCAATTTATCTTTATGAATCGCCAGCATTAAAAATACACTGTCGTCAGGCATGTTCTGGGCTTTTTCATATAGCTCAGCAAGGGAGAAGTGATCCCAAAGATCCAATGTGACTTTTGACTTAAACCTGTCTTTTTGCCATTTTGTTTTTATCTCTTCTGCCCTTTCACCCATTTTTAAGCCTAGGCCGGTGGTGTCTCCCAACATAATTATATGCTTAGTGTTAGGCTGAAGGCGCATTATAAGCTCAAGATTTCCTTCTATTTCCATGCCTTCTTTTATGCCTGTGATATTATCACGACCTGTTAGGGTAGCTTGTTTAAAGATATTCACCCCACAAAATACGATGGGTTTTCCAGGAAACAATGTTTCGCCATATTCCACCATAAAATCATAAGCATGATCATCACTGGTGATAATAATATCCGGTGTATAGACTTTATATTTATGCTTTAACAACCCTATCAAGCGCGTTTCATATTCCTTGTCATCCACAAAACGGCGGCTATCCATGTATTCAATGTGCAAATTTTCGGTATTGACAATGCTTGATAATGAATCCTTTACACCGCGAATAATGTCTTCCGTCCAGCGATATTGAGGGTGATAGGAGTTCAACAATAAAACGGCAGGCCCTTGTTGGGCATAGACACCATAAGAGACAACACACAGCAGTAACGTTATTACCCGTAACATAAGCATTCGACACAGACTTCTCAGTCAAATTAACTGGGGTAAGTATAGGCAAGCATTATTCATTACACACTTGGAAAGGCCGTTTACAAAAATAATTGGCACTTAGCCACATGGTAATTTCTTTTAAGCATATTAAATGGGTTCTCTTAATCCATTACTTTCTATCTTGCTTTCTAAACTGGCCAGGGGTCATATTACTCCAACGCTTAAATGCACGGCTGAAGCTACTTTGTTCAGTGAACCCCAATTGCTCAGCCACATAATTAAGGCTGTTTTTTGAATCTAACAGCAGCGACTTTGCCACCTTTTGCTTAACACTCTCTACCACTTGTCGGTAAGTAAGCCCTAAATCCAATAAACGCCTTTGTAACGTGCGCACGCTGATACATAAAGCCCTTGCCACGGTTTCCTGACAGGCATCGGTTAATAACTGCAAATGTATTTGCGCTTGCACTTCTTTTAAAAAGTCATCGCTATTAATCTCAGACAAATATTCTTGCACCACTTCAATACTGGCATTGGCCACCGCTTCATTAGAAAGTGGCAGTTTTTTATTAATGGCCGTTACTGGAAAAACAAAGCCGTTACAATGACTAGAGAAGACCACCGAACAGTCATAAAACCCTTGGTATTCTTCTGCTTTTCCCGATCCATCACTTTTAAAATGCACTTGTGACAATTGAATGTTTTTTACATGTTGAAAGTATTTAATAAAATAAAACATGGCGGCCATAACCGCTTCAATAGCAAGGTGAGAACCCATGGAGCGCTCTTCTGGCACTTGAAGTATGAACCAATATTGATCCTGCTTGCATTGCAAAGAAATACTGGCACGCTCGCTTAACACCTCAGCATATTGCTGAACTCTATTAATAACCCCTGCTAAGTTATCACTGGCCAACGCAGCAAATCCCAAAGCGTGAAATGTGGCAGGGGAAGTATACTTGGCAACGGTTAGGGCAAAGGCACTGTCGTTACTTTTTGCTAAAGCCGCTTCATAAAAGCGCCCAGCATCATCGGCATTAATACGATAACTAGGGTGTTGCGCTTGACTTAAGTCGATCTTAAATTGCTTGGCTAAAGAGTCGGAATCCACACCGTAGCTGGCCAAAGCCTGACCTACTGCCAATGCCCAGCTACCTATGGTGGTGGGTGATTTTTCAAGAGTGTGCTTAACCATGATAATCGCATCAATATTGAGCGCTTGAGCTTACCATGATTGTTTTTCCTGCACATCTAAGTGCAACACAGTTAACACTGGCGTAAATAGCTAAAGCCCTGACGCTAACAAACAACAAAAGGCACATTATAAATTCTATAATGCCTTAGCTCGTAGTGTTTGATTGAGCATTTCTATGATCAATTTAAGGCACCCCATGAAAGATCTTTATTCTTATCTTTGTGTTTCAATTTTATTGACTTGCTTAATGCTTCTAACGGGGTGCCAATCAGAAATTAGCCTATCAACCCCCACAGGGGTGATCGTGGGCAACCTTCAAGAGCAGCATATGGAGTTTTTAGGGATTCCCTATGCGAATGCCCCAGTCAATGATTTAAGGTGGCAGCCACCCGTGGCGAAAGCGCCCTTTTCAGAGCCCTATTCCGCCCAACAATTTCAAGCAGCCTGCCCGCAGTTCGCCCAAATGAACAGCGTATTCAATAGCAATGAAGACTGCTTGTTTCTAAACATCTGGCGCCCAATAAACAGCGCAGACAATTTACCCGTCATGGTTTTTTTACACGGCGGTGGACTGGCGACAGGGGCGGGGTCAGAAAGCCGCTACAACGGCCAAACATTGGCCATTAATCAAAATGTAATTGTGGTCACCATTAATTATCGCCTAGGATATTTGGGGTATTTATCTTTACCAGAATTAACCCAAGAACAAGGGCACTCTGGTAACTATGGTTTTCTTGATCAAAACCTAGCCCTTAAATGGGTTAATAAAAACATTGCAAGCTTTGGCGGCAACCCACATCAAGTGACATTATTTGGTGAATCTGCTGGAGCCAATAGTGCCTGTTTACATCTGGCCTCCCCCTTAAGCCAAGATCTGTTTCAAAATGTTATTTTGCAAAGCCAAGGGCTTTATAGCAGCTGCGTCATTAATTTACCCAGCCAGCAAGCAAGTGAGGCGCTAGGTGAATCGTTTGCAAGTATTGTTAACTGCCAAGAAAACACTCTGCAATGTTTACGAGATAAATCGATATTTAAACTCAACCTAACTTTATTTGCCAAGGGGTATAAAAACGGCCCTATTCACACCAGTAATGCCTTACCTTTAAGGGCCAATATTGATAATTATTTTTTAACTGAGCAACCTCTCACCACTTTTCGGCAGGGAAAATTAGCTCATAAAAATATCCTGATGGGCGTCAATAAAAATGAAGGAACATTATTTTTTACATTTGATCAAGACCTTGAAAATGATCATCAGTACTCCCTTGAATTAAAAGAGCGATACCCTTTAACCTATCAAAAAGTAGCCGCCCTGTACCCTTTAAGTGGCTATTCAAATGCCAATCAGGCCATGGCCGATATCCTAGGGGATAAAACCTTTGTATGTCGCTCACAACAACTGGCGCAACACTTAGCTGAAAGCGGCAGCCAAGTTTATTTTTATTACTTCACTCAACCTGTGGATTCTCATATGTTGCCAATACTGTCTTTATTTGGGGGCAATGGCATGACATTAGGCACCTTTCACGCATCGGAAATTCCTTATGTATTTGGGGTAGAGAGTATCTTTGGCAAACTTGATGAGGCAGCAATGAACACATCTCTTGTCATGCAACAGTTGTGGGGGAGCTTCAGTTACCACAACAAACCCATCTCTTTGCCATCACAACCTATTTGGCCACTTTTTGAGCCGGCAACAGGCAGTGTTTTGAATTTAAATAGCCCGCTCAGTATCATCAATGGGTTAAAACAAGAGAAATGTGAATTTTGGAACCAACCTAGCGCTTAATAAGGCAGCATGACTATTTAGCAGGTATTTCTATACGGTAGTGCACACCCTCACCCACTTTGCTGGTACAGATCACGGTTCCAGCTAAACGATGGGTCACTAAGTTATAAATAATATAGGCACCTAAGCCGCTGCCTCCTGTGCCTCGTCTTGTCGTAAAAAAAGGATTAAACAGTTTTTCAAGTACTTCTTTTTCCATGCCTTTACCGTTATCGGTATAGTCGATGAACAGCTGATGCTGATTACAAGAAACCGCAATGGTGATAGTCCCTTCGTCACCCTCATCAAAACCATGTGTAAGAGAATTTATCACCAGATTACTGATCATTTGATAAAACACGCCGGGGCAGTTTTCTATTTCTAAATCAACGGGGCAATCCACTTTTATATTCACTGCCCACTTTTTAAGCATAGGTGTTAGAGATAATAATATTTCATCCATGTACCCTTTTACATTAAATAATCTTGATTCATCTGAGTGTTGATCTACTGCCACCATCTTAAAACTTGAAATAAGCTCAGAGGCTCGGCGAATGTTTTTATGAATAATTTGACCTGCATCTTTTGATGTTTTCAAAAATGCTTCCACCTGCCCCTTAGTGAGCGACTGATCTTTAAACTGCTTTTCTAATCTCTCCACTTGCTCTTCAAAATAAGTGGACGCGGTTAATACCACGCCTATGGGGGTATTTACTTCATGGGCAATCCCCGAAACCAATTCTCCTAACGCAGCCATTTTCTCACTTTCAATGAGTTGCCCTTGCGCTTCTTTAAGTGAATTAATTGTATCTGAGAGCTCTTGATTGGCATTCTTAAGGTCAATGGTGCGATTAGCGACGCGGGATTCTAAATTTCTGTTTAAGTCCAATACCTGCTCTTCAATATTTTTTAATTCGGTAATGACCGTTAAGGTCCAAAAGAAACCTTTAAATTTGAACTCTGTCTGACCTTCATCATTCACAAAATCTCGTTGGCGACAAGCTTGAGCCAGCACCCAATCCACCTCTTCACCTGACCTTAAAATTCGATATTCTTGACAAAACATATCACCGTTTTTCAAACTGAGCTGCCAAGCGCACATCACTTTGGGTAAATCCTCAGGATGAACCACATGAAAAGGACCATGTTGATTCAAATCGATAGCCGTTTGACCGGTAATATTACTCCAATGCTGGTTATAAATAAGGCACTTGCCATTAATGTCTGTCAGCAACACCCCTACCGGTAATATATCAATTAAATTGCTGAGCAAGGATTCTGAATAATGAAGGTTATTAAAGGCTCTTTGTTTTTCTTGCCCAGCCACATACACATTATCGATTAATTCATTAAACGTGCTTTCAAGTTGAGACAATTCGTTTTTTGTTTTAACCCCTATGTTCACATGGGCTTTTTCACTGCTCTGCGTATCCATGCCAGCGATGGATTCAATAAATACCCGCAAAGGTTTACCTAAAAAACGTTCAGAAAAATAAAGAAAGATTACCCATAAACCAAATGTTTTTAAAATGGCCCCGGTTAAAATATATAAGACATCTACTTTTACCCGATTAAACACCACAGAGGTATCTGAAAAAACAATCATATGGCCCACTTGATGATTATTCTCCCCATAATTGACATACAGATCATTAACATGGGGGATCAAACGGTTGCCTAATTGTACTTCAGTGAAATTTGACAAAGACTCAAACTGATAGGTTTTACCATCCTTTTTTTCTACCACACCCAATGCGCCCACTAGAGCTTTAGATTCATCATACAACAGCAACCCTGTCACCTCAGGAATTTCCATTGCTCCCTTAAATACTGAATAAGTTTGGTTGAAATTAATATCCCACAAAGCGGTGACTAATCCTGGCTCCATACTTTTCGCCACGGTGGCCAATTCATTTCGAAGCGCTTGAAAAGTTTCAGTGTATTCTAAGTAAATGTGAATAATCGTAATCGTCGTGGCCAACACCATGTAAACAGTGAACACACGCAGCATAAGTTGAGAAGCAACGGACGTCGTCTTCATATTTATTAAGTCTTATTACGAATATATAGGCACATTCACGAAAGCTCTAGCCCCACAAATAAAGTCATTGGTACTTCAAGTAAATTTCGTCAATCACGCCTTGGCGTTTCATGTTGGTTAACGCTTTATTCATACTCGTTAAAATGTGCTTTTTACTGGGATGAACTCGCATGGCAATATCTGCCGACTCATACACACTGCCTGGTTGTAAATTGCGTAATGCCATATTTTGTGACATGTGAAATAACGCGACACTTTTCTCAATTAATATCACGCCAATTCTTCCGGCACCTAAAAACTTAATCAGGTGCTCTTCTGATACACTATCAACTCGCTTAATTTTACCTGTGCTGATCAAATCTCCAAAACCCGAATAGTGATAACCGCGTACCGCGCCTATCTCCTTGCCAATTAAGTCGTTTACCCCTGTGTACGCAAATGCATTACCTGGGGCAAAAAGTAAAATCACTTCAGACTTTTTAAACGACTCACTAAATACCCCTGGAACTGAAGTGTGGGCCCGCCAAATAGGTGCTATCCCGGGCTCTATGTCCACATCTCCTTTAATAAATTGCTCATTTATACGTGCCGCTGAAGAATATAATATGGTGTAGGTGTCGCCTGTTCTTTTGGTTAACTCAGCAAATATCTCTTTATATATTCCGCTATTAGAATGTTTAATCATCATGGGCGGGAAATCATGAAACCCCACCTTTATTTCTTGTGCGTATAAATTACTGTTTATTAACCCTAATAGAAGAAGGATTAAGCCCATGTGTTTTGTCATTTTCTAATGGCCAATTTGAGAGTACATTATCTCATTGTAGTAAACCCCTTGAATTTAGGTTTCTTAAATAGCCCAATGACAAGGATCATTCACAACTTTAACCAATGAATAAGCATTCCTTTATGATAAAAAGTTATTAAAAACACTTTATGTTTCACTAATTAGTCAGGGTGATAACAGAAGGTGCCATTTAACCTACACTGAATAAAATTGATTTTTATAGGGACGATAAATTGATGGATATTAAAATTTGGGCCATGGCCTTATTCCTCACGGTAAGTGGTTATAGTTACTCACAGCAATTCATTACCATCGGCACAGGAGGGGTCACTGGCGTTTATTACCCCACTGGCGGGGCCATATGTAAATTGGTGAACAAAAACCGCAAGCAACACGGCATTCGCTGTTCGGTGGAAAGTACCGGAGGCTCTGTATACAACCTCAATACTATAAAAGCAGGTGAATTAGACATGGGGGTGGCCCAGTCTGACTGGCAGTATCATGCTTATCATGGCACCAGTAAATTTAAAAAAAGTGGCGCGAACCCAAACTTACGAGCCGTTTTTTCAGTACACCCTGAACCCTTTACGGTGGTGGCCAGAAAAGATTCGGGCATTAAAACCTTTAAAGATTTAAAAGGAAAAAGAGTCAACATAGGCAACCCAGGGTCTGGGCAACGGGGCACCATGGAAGTGGTCATGGGGGTGATGGGTTGGAGTAAATCAGATTTTTCTTTGGCATCTGAACTTAAGTCTGCCGAGCAATCTCGAGCTCTTTGTGACAATAAAATAGATGCCATGATATTTTCAGTGGGGCATCCATCTGGCTCCATTAAAGAGGCCACTACCTCGTGTGATTCTGTTTTAGTGGAAGTGAGCGGTAAAGACATTGATGCGCTGATCAATCAGCACGATTATTATCGCTCGGCGATTATTCCCGGTGGCATGTATCGCGGCACAGATAAAGACACCCACACATTTGGGGTTGGAGCCACATTTGTTTCCTCTAGTGATGTGCCTGAAAAGGTGGTGTATCAAGTGGTGAAAGCCGTTTTTGAAAATTTCGACACCTTCAGAAAACTGCACCCAGCCTTTAAACATTTAAAAAAATCGCAAATGATTAAAGATGGGCTTTCAGCTCCTTTACATAACGGTGCTAAAAAATATTACAAAGAAGTAGGCTTACTTAAATAATTATTTAATAGGCCAACCATGGCAGACAACCAACGCGCCAGCCACTTTGAAAACATAGAAACTGGTAGGCGTCGCCCCACAGGGCACACTTACCATTTTTTATTATTAGTGCCTCTATTATGGTCGGCTTGGCAATTATGGTATGCCTCGGCTTTACCGCAATTAATGGGCTTTAGCTGGCTAAATGAAGACATTGCTAAATACGTTCATTTGGCGTTTGCCATTTTTTTAGTGTATTTATATTTTCCTGCCCGAAAAAAATCCCCTGTTGCAAAGATTCCCCCACTGGATTGGATATTGGCCTTTACGGCATTAAGTACCCTATTGTATTTAGTGGTGATGCGTGAAGACATTGTGGAGCGCCTGGGTGCCCCCAACACCATGGATGTTTTGGTGGGAAGTGTTGGCATCATTTTATTATTAGAGGCCACTCGACGCGCCCTTGGGCCGCCATTAATGATCGTGGCCATCGTATTTTTAAGCTACAGTTTTTTTGGCCCTTATATGCCTGAGGTTATTTCTCATAAAGGCGCCAGTTTAAATAAACTGTTATCGCATCAATGGTTCACCAGCGAAGGGGTTTTTGGCGTTGCCATTGGGGTCTCCACTACATTTGTTTTTTTGTTTGTTTTATTTGGGGCGCTATTAGAAAAAGCCGGAGCTGGAAACTACTTTATTCAAGTGGCGTTCTCCTTAATGGGGCACATGCGAGGTGGCCCTGCCAAGGCGGCGGTGGTGGCTTCTGGGTTAAGTGGTGTGGTATCTGGATCGTCCATTGCTAACGTGGTGACCACCGGCACATTTACCATTCCCTTAATGAAACGCGTGGGGTTTTCTGCCAGCAAAGCCGGGGCCGTGGAAGTGGCGGCCTCCACAAACGGCCAGCTCACGCCTCCTATTATGGGGGCAGCTGCTTTCTTAATGGTGGAGTATGTGGGCATTTCTTATGTGGAGGTCATTCGTCACGCCTTACTGCCTGCACTCATTTCTTACGTGGCGCTCATTTACATCGTGCACCTTGAAGCCTTAAAAGCCAACATGCAGCCCATCAAACGCCAACATAAGCCTTCTGCTATTCAATCACTCATCTCATTTTTAGGCAGTTTTATCAGCATCGCTTTAATAACCGCGGTGGTGTATTACGGCATTGGTTGGAGTAAAGCGTATCTCGGGGACGCTTCCATTTATGTGGTCTCTATCGTGGTTTTAAGTATTTATATGGCTTTGGTTAAATATGCAGCCAATTACCCTGATTTGGAACACACACCCGAGCATCAAAGCATTGAAGAAATCCCCCCTATTGGGCCCACTCTTAAATCAGGTTTGTATTTTTTACTGCCTATTGTTTTATTGGTTTGGTGCTTAACGGTAGAGCGCTGGTCACCTGGAACCTCCGCTTTTTGGGCTAGCCTTTTTATGATTTTAATCACCCTTACCCACAGACCGTTATTGGCATTTTTTAGGAAAATTCCCGATTGGCGTTATGAAATAAACCAAGGCCTGCTAGATGTCAGAGACGGCTTTATTAATGGCGGGCGTAACATGATTGGCATTGGCGTGGCCACGGCCGCGGCGGGTATTATTGTAGGCAGCGTCACTCTTACCGGCATTGGTTTAGTCATGACCGAGTTTGTGGAATTTATATCAGGGGGAAATATTTTATTGATGCTGGCCTTTACCGCCATCATCAGCCTTATTCTGGGCATGGGTTTACCCACCACCGCCAACTACATTGTGGTGTCCACCTTAATGGCCCCTGTTATCGTGACCTTAGGTGCCCAAAGTGGGTTGATTGTGCCGTTAATAGCGGTGCATTTGTTTGTGTTTTATTTCGGTATTTTAGCTGACGACACCCCCCCTGTGGGACTGGCTGCCTTTGCTGCTGCCGCCATTGCCCAATCGGATCCCATTAAAACAGGCATACAAGGTTTCACCTATGATATCCGCACCGCCATACTGCCTTTTATGTTTATTTTTAATACACAACTTTTGTTAATCGATATTCCCAGTATTGGGGTATTAATGCTCACCGTCTTTGGTGCCACCGCTGCCATATTGGTGTTTGCCGCTGCCACCCAAGGGTTTTGGCTGGTGAAAAGTCGCTGGTATGAAACCATTGTTCTGCTGGCCATTACCTTCATGCTATTTAGGCCAGGCTTTATGCTAGATCAAGTCATGCCCGCTTATACTAAATTACCGGGGGAAGAGATTTATAAGGAAATCATGAACCCAAGCAATAAACAGCTTCGATTCATTACACAGGGTGAAAATAACGATGGCCGTTTAATTTCTAAGACTGTCTCCATTGCTATCGATCATTCATTAGACAACGCCCAACAAAAACTTGAACAGATGGGGCTAAATTTATTAAAAACCAATGACCAAATTCAAGTGGACTCCGTTGCCTTTGACAGCCCAGCAGAGAAAGCCGGCATTGACTTTGACTGGGTTATTCAATCGGTGCAAAGCATCAATGAGCGCCCCAGTAAATATTGGTTTTATATTCCTCCTCTGCTGCTGCTACTGGTGGTTGCTATTTCTCAAAAACGCCGCCGTGTACAATAAACCATCACCTTTTTAACCTGCTTTAAACAAGCCATTTTCTGGCAATGCTAGAAATTTATTCATTCCCATGGCAAACTGCGCCGCAAATAATATTAACGCGATCCTTGTTTTATTATTTATTAAGTTCAAATACACCACGAACGATCAGTTTAACGAGCAAGACCTGACACTAAACTTAATTTCGTTTGTAGTATTTTTAAACACGGCCATACGGACATGCCCATGAAATTTTTTATCAGCAGCCTTGTATTCTCCATTTCGATTAACCTTTACGCAGGTTCCATTCATCAGTGTGAAGATGCTCAAGGAAATATGTCCTTTAGCAGCGAACCCTGCCAAGAACAAAGCACAACGCTAAGTACCCTAGATGCTAAAGCAGGGAAAAATCGCCGTTTAAAGAACACTGCGATTAAACGAGTCATCATTAATAATCAAGATGATTTTAATCAATTCACTCAAAATTTAGATTTTAATAATATGAGTGAGGTATTAAGCGGCATTCAAACTAGGCGCTTTCACGGTGTAAAACTTTCGTATTTATTAAGACAAGAGAATATTCAATACCCTGCCAGCCCCAAAAAAACCGAAACCCTGCAATACTTTGCCGATATCAAACGTGGCAATACTAAAAATGTTTTTTCTGTTGGGTATGAGTTAAATATAAAAGGAAAAAAATCCCACCCGTTTTTAAATTTATCAAACCAAAAGGTGGTTTCCAGAATGCAATCCCTTGGCTTTGGCAAACCAAAAATGAACAATGACACCTATAATTGGACATGGCGTGATGGGGGTGTCAGCTGTGACTTTAAATATAAACGCAGCCAATCAGATAGCAGTAAATTTTTTAAATATACTTGCTCAGAATTTGGCCGCTAGCCACCCACTAATATTACACTTTGCTCGATCAATGATTCCATGAATCAGCATAGCCCTGTTATGCACCTGTAAAACGGCTTATTTGGAAGGCACTCTTCCAAATGGGCCTAGCCTCCTCCTATGCCCACTTCCCCCAACTCTTTACCCAAGCGTATGTAACGAAAGCATGATCCCATCTGAGCATTTAGACTGGGTCACGGCTACCTTTTTAATGAGAGCCTCACGCCCTTTTGGAGCGCTAAAACATAAGCCTGCTACACTTAATTAATGGACCTAATACGTAAGATATAGCATGACCACTACCCCTCTACAGCGCTCTATTCTGATAGGGATGATTCTTATAGCGGGGTTATCAGCCATTACCGCATTTGGGGTGCTGCACCAATCTAATATGGCCATGTCTGACCAATTATTTAAGATTCTTCCCAATCAGCAAGCAACGCCTCCAATTTTGCTCATTAGCACCACAAGATCCGATCGAAACAACCCCATGTTTATAGAAAAATTAACCCATAAACTCAGCTCATACCAACCTCGACACCTATACTTACTAGACCAGCGCCTGCTATCGGATAAAAACGGCCCGAACAACCTGACCCTGGTGGAGTCGGTTGCTCGCTTAGAAAATACACCACCCACAGCCCATGCATCCCGCCCTGTCCATAACTTGGGTTATATGACCGTGGTGACATTACACGCAGGTCATTTCAGGTATTGGCAAAATACGCTTAAAACCAAAGAAAAAGAATACACCGCTTTTCAGGCACAAATTCATAAACTGGATAAAACAGCCACACTCATTTCTACCCCAAAAGACGCAGCCATAATTGATTTTTCAATGGAAGACGGATTCATACCCATGATCAAAGCACGGCGGGTATTAGATGAAGGATTAGCGGCAAGTCTAATTAAAAATAAGTTCATATTAATCGGTGATGCCCTTGAACCCGGCCAGCCTGGTTTCACCGTTCCTATTCGGCCTAACAGTGGTATATCTCAACTTGAATTACATGGCTATGCACTACACAGCGCCATATCGCAGCGCTTTCTAAGTTACGCAGGGGTTAATTTCACACTCATTGGCACCCTACTAATTGGCGCCATATCAGTTTTGCTATTTCAATGGCTCTCTCCACAATACTCTGCTTTTTACACTATTTTAGTCTGCATAACGATCGTGCTGCTGCAATGGCTGTCCATCAAATTCTACGCACTCATTTTACCAGGGTGGGAATGGATCATTGCACAAGTCTTCACCTTACTGAGCATTTATCAGCTACGCCGAAATAAAGAGGAGCGAGCGCTAAATAGAATTATTGCAGAAACCAATAGCCGGCTATCACAAAGAATACAGCCATTAAACTTCAATCATGCCGATGACCCATGGGAAAAAATTCTAAGTTTTATCAACCAACAGCTTAATTTACACCGCTCGATATTTTTAGAAAAAATCAGCAATGAGCATCGCCTTAAAGAAATTGGCGCACTCAACTGTAACATCGATGATATTTCTGAGTATCGCCGAGATTATCAACGCAAGCCTTATAGCGAGGCATTAGCGGTCGACGGCCCCATCACCCCCTTTCGGGATTACTTTAAAGAAGTAGAAGACAATGAAATACAATATCTAACACCGCTTACCTTCGCCGGTGACATTCTTGGATTTTGGGCGCTAACACTAAATCCAGATGAAAAATTTGATAAAATTCTGTTTGAAAACAATCTTAAAAATTTCGCCAATCAAATTGCCGAATTGATCTATCATAGAAATCATTGGAAACGAGAAGCAAAAAGCTCACAAAATCCATGGAGACGATTATTTTCGTTAGAGCTTGGCCAATCGCTGCATCAAAAACTCAGCCACTGCGTTACCTTACTGGAACATAGGCTAGACACATTGGAAGACGTGTTTAATGGTTTAAGTACCGCCGCAGTGGTTTATGATGTTTTTGGCCAAGTATTGCATACCAGCAGTATGATGGAGTACCTTGCGCGTATTAATGACACGCCTATCTATAAACTTACCGCCATGGAGCTATTAGCCAAAGCCGGTGATATCAGTTTAGATCAGGCACGTAAAAAGCTACGCTATGTCACCCTTAAAAATAAAACCATCGCCATGAGCACCCGTGCTTTTTCAAGTCACTGTTCACATTTATTACGCATACGCCCTTTGCTTTCTCAAAAACAAACCCAATCTAACCAGATTCATCCATTTCAAATACTGGGCATACTCTTTGAATTTATTGATATTTCTCAAATACAACAACATATCGATATTCGCCAAGACGTCAGTGAAAAATATTTCCATTTAATACGCAATCACTTGTCCACCATTAGCCTAGCCACTAGACAAATATCTACCTCAAAAAGCAATAGCATCGATCAATGGACTAACATAATTAAAGAAAAAATAAACGAATCAGGTGAACTTACCAATCAAATAGAAAGTGAGCTAAACAAACAAATTTATTTGAGCGAGCAACAAATTGTTCCGGTAAATATCACACCTACTATCACCCAATTAATCGACAGTGCCGAGGAAAGTGCACAAAGTAAAGAATTACAATTCGTTTTTCACAAGCCTGATTTAAACATTCTTTCCTATGTGGAGCTTCAAACGTTTGAGCAACTTATTAATGCCATTATAAAGTTACTTATTAGTGACGCGGCCCACCAATCTATCATCAGTATCATCATGCTGGATGAGTCAGATGGTGATCAACAGAAAATAAGCATTAATTTTTCCAACATGGGCAACGGGGTTCCCAAAGAACAGTTAGAAACGTTATTAGCCTCTCCTCATGCCTTTACCGACCATCAGGATGATCCGCTCACTCAAGTTACGATTCTAGCCCAAAAGATTAACGCATGGGGAGGAAGATTAAGCATCATGACCGACATCGGCTCAGGGTTCTCCATTGACCTAGACCTCAAGACATTTGATTTCACTGCAAAAAATAATAGTCATATAAGTCAGAAAGCATTATGAAAAAGAAAATACTGCTGGTTGAAGATGATCATACCATGTCACTTCTGTTATTGATGGAGCTTGAAGAAGCTGGCTTTGATCCCGTTCACGCACAAGATGGCGCTCAAGCTCTAGAACTATTAGCCCAACAACCATTTGACGGCATATTGTCCGATTTATATATGCCCAACATAGACGGCCTACAACTGGTAGATGCTCTAACAGCCAAGTCCATAAATATCATGACCATCATCATGAGTGGATCGAGTAACGAAGCTGTCACAGCAAGATTAAAGCAAAAAGGCGTTGAACATATTTTTATTAAGCCATTGAGCGATGAGCAATTAAACCAAATATTTACCCTGTTACGATCTGGATAAACAGACAAAATGAACGGCTTTTTTCCTTTGGACATCTTTCCCACAGGGGCCCTGAGTAGCTCGGTCATTACCACCGTGTGGGTGGGTGTTTTTGTGGTGGTCATGCTGAATCTAAGATTCGGCACGACCTTGTCTGGATTAGTGGTGCCTGGCTACCTTGTGCCACTGATTATCTTGCGCCCCATGAGCGCTACAGTGATTGTTTTAGAAGGACTATTAACCTATTTCATCGCTTACTTGTTAGCACAGAGACTCCCTAAAGTTTTTTCCTATTCAGAAATATTTGGCCGAGACCGTTTTTTTGCCTTGATATTAATCAGTGTCATCGTGCGACTGGTATTTGATGGTTTGCTTTTACCTGAATTAGGTGAACAACTATTAGATTTAGGCTTTGATTACGACTACCGTAACAACCTCCATAGTTTTGGTTTAATTATTGTCGCTCTCATTGCCAATCAAATGTGGAATGGCGGTGTACGTATCGGTACAACCTCTATCGCTTTGTATGTATTGCTCAGCTATATCATTGTACGCTTTATATTAATGGGCTATACCAACTTCAACATCAGCACCATGAGTTACATGTATGAAGATTTAGCCAGCTCTATTCTCGCATCCCCAAAAGCTTACATTATTTTATTAACCTCCGCGTTCATAGCTTCACGCATGAACCTGCAATACGGGTGGGAATTTAATGGCATTCTTATTCCATCATTATTGGCACTGCAATGGTATCAGCCTGAAAAATTACTCATCACTCTAATTGAAGCGGTGGTCATTTATTTCCTTGCCGCTTCGGTGTTACGACTTAATTTCTTTAAACAGTTTCACATGGAAGGGTCTCGCCAAATATTACTGTTTTTTAATATTAGCTTCTTATACAAGATGGCCCTTGGATTTTTTCTTATTGAATTCTTTCCCAATCAAAAAGTCAGCGACTATTATGCGTTTGGTTATTTGTTATCTACTTTACTTGCCATAAAAATGTATCAGAAGGGCATTGCCATTCGCATGGCGCGGGCAACATTACAAACCTCTTTAACTGCGGTTATTGTAGCCAGTCTAATTGGTTTCTCCCTTACCCTTATCCCTGTGCATGACATTGAAGATACCAATCAAGTGCTCCTAGACGTTCACACCATAGAGAAGCTATCCACCAACTTTGACCAACACTTAGGAAAACTTAGATCTCAACTCTACACATCTGAACAAACCACCGCCAGTGGTCAAGCAAACCCTGTTGAACTAGATAAGCTAAATACTTTGTTTCAACTTACAAAGTCATATTTACGCCAGCCAAATAATCACCTATCCAGCCAAATGATTATTCTGGCCAACCAACTTAACTTGAAAATTTCAGAATTGAACCAACGCTACCTTATTATATCCGACCAACAACCTGAGCGTGGCTGGGGGCTGTATATTTTAAATAAAAGCAATCAAAGTAATTTAGTCATTGAGGTACCGGCTCCCTTAGATGAACCCCAAGCCAGTGATGCGGCCAGCAGTTTGTATGTAAATTTAGCGGCTAAAGGCTTAGCACTGGCAGGAACAAAACGTAAGCACTCTGCCGATGGCACCAGTGACACCTTACAAAATTCTCAAACGGCTTTTCAATTATTTCATCGTAACTTCGCATTACAAAATACCTTGCAAGTGCGTCAATTTACTCAAAAAAGTAGCCGACGTTTACTTGGTGTAAAAAGTCAAAACCTCACCCAAACCCTTAGTTTGGAAAAAAATCAATTATGGGTAAAAAAGACCCTTCCTGAACACTTAAACATAAACATGCTCGATGGCATGCTGAGCCAGTTTGACATCAAATGGAAATCAGCCCCCTTAGAGAATCGCCAACAAGATGCAAGTCCTAAAGGGTTTGCCGAGCTGTTTTTATCGCCAGCGGGCGTGAAAAGCATACTCTCCTTTTCAGCCACAGGGACCATTTTCGCGGTACAAAATAACAGTCAGCGCATCGATGGTTATTTATTAAATTGGATTAAAGACAATAAAAAACTCATTGCAGCAAAAGGCAGCAAAAACTATGTCTCTGCAAAATTATATGAAATGCTTTTCTTTGACCAAAATGTTATCACCCCCATAATGAATATGCTGGACGATGAACTGGCCAGTGGCTGGCGCGATGACATATCGTTAGAAATGCACCGCATTAATAATTTGGCTCATGCGGTTAATTATCAACTAATCCGTTATCACCATCAAAGTTCTGGTGATGACTTTTTAATTCTTCAAGAAAATCCTTCCGGCAACATTCGACACTGGGGTACCTACGTATTTCGCATAGGCAGCAGTGCACCCTATTTAGTTGAGGTATCACGTCCCCTTTCAGAAATTAACACTCTGGAATTTGGGGCGGGTTTATTTGAAAAACTCAATGCCAAAGCATTATTAATTGCTGGCACACACCCCTTTGCCAACTTTGATGGCAGCGCCAATCTTCTGCACAGCGCCAATAAAATCAATTTATTTAACTTAGTTCATCAGGTGATATTGCGTCAAAGTGAAGAGCGGCCATTAATGGTGCTGCAATTACGCGCATTCGCCAATGAAGACAATACCCCCTCAGCCAGCACTGACATATTATTGGCCAAGCTAGGGACTCTCAATCAAAAAACCCCCAACTTAACTCGCCCCATTGAACAGGCATTGACAGCCTATGGCCTGAATTTTCAATACGTCACAGGCACATCTGAAGCCAGAGGTTACGAAGTATCTTGGAATGCACAAGCTCGCTATAGCCCATTTACTCACAACAAACCCTTTTACGTATTATGGGTATCCCCAAAAACTCGCAGAAGTTTTCTCGATCAAGAAACTAATAGGCAGCAAAAAGAAAAATTTTTAACCTTAGGCATTGCTACTTTTGAAGTAGACATCGCTCAATGGGCAAACCAAACTAAACTGACAGACAATGCATCTATCATGGTTGATTTTTCGTCATTAAAGCAGTTTTTCATCAGTGAAAATATCGTCATGCTTAAGCGCTTCATTGAATATCATCATCAGCTTTCTTTCCATCGCCTCATTGATATTAATACCCGTCAGGGCTATTTAGCCATCAAACAAAACCAAGGGGGATTATTAGCACTCATCAACTTGCAAACCCATAATGATATAAATCACTTCATTACCCAAGAAGCACCACCCGCCTTGGCACTGACACAAAAATTCGTCGATGAACGAGCACGCTGGTTATTAAGGGACACTTTACAATGAGGTGGATCAGCCAACTTTTAATGTTAATCCTATTGTTTACTGGCTTGTATGTTTGGCTGAGCCCAGCTCTTAAGACACTGTGGCTACAATCAAAATTATCAGAACAAGACCCACAACAAGCCCGGGCCAGTAGTTTTTTTCCATTAGAAAAAGACCGGTGGATCATTTATGACATTGCCAAGCAATCTCGTATGTTCCGTTTCTATTTTCACGCCGGTATACTGCCAAGTGAAACCAATAACACCCTTAAATACCAAATTAATTATCAATGGCTTGATGATAATGACAATATATTGTTCGAGAATATTTATCACATAAATACTCGCCCCAGCCCATTTCTTCCTATACCCACACTGCCTAGCCTAAATGCTAAGCATGATGGGGTGCCATTGGCCACTCGCTTTTATAATCATGATCGCAGTGCCCCCAGTTTAGACCAGGCACTGTATTTAACACCAAGCGATCAACCGCAAGCTCGAACATTGCGCTTTCGTGTATTGGCTAAAGATGCGGGCATAGATGAAATTGGTGTACGTTCTTATATTCAATTTCATCGTGACCCTCAGGATATAGAAGTGGCATGGCAACGCATGAGTCTCGTTCAGCGGGAAGCCATAAGCAATGGTTCGGTCTACCCAAGCTTTCTCCTTTCTGACTACGAACGCCGTAATCTATTAAGTGCCTATTGGAAACCCGTGGGCCCGATAGGTGTACTCGATGAAGATTATCGTATTGAAACCCTTTACCTCAGGGAAAATACTGCCCCAACGCTGCCACTGCAAAGCATTGTAGCCGATGGGCTTTTTGCCAGTGATCATCATTGGCTCACATTTAAGTTGCCCAGCTCATTCGCTCGCTACCGTCTTCAATGGCACAGCATTCATCAGCAAACGTCATCGACTCCTTCCAGCATGCAACTGCGCTGGCAAAACGTGCTGTTAACAACAGATAATCTCTGGCAAGCACCCGTCACTGAAAACCAGTGGCAAGGAGAGTTAGCCGAGGGGCTGTTGCAAGTGATGCCCAATAGCAGCGCCATATTGAAACTTTACCAATGGCAAGATCAGCAGTGGCGAGATATCACCCCAGAAAAACTTCGCAGCCGAGCTTATATTTGCAACAACCAAGCGTCGTTATATTTCGCTCTCGCACCTGGGCAAAAAAATCAATCGTTAAAAGTGAGCGCCAAAGGCTATACACGCAGTGATCAAATAAATGCTTCTCAGCCAGGCAGCGTCATTATAAAAACCTTAACTAAGAATGGCTCAGACTTAGTAACGGATACATTATTTTTACCCCAGACCTCTAACCCATATCAGCATTTTAATGACGCCAGTTTAATTAACAGCCAAGTGTTTGAAACAGTACATCGTTATATCGATACCCCAAACAACAGTCATGGTTTACGCATTCAATGTAACACCCCCACACTCATCAGTGTGGGTACTCGCCCTTTAACTCATCCCATCCGTCGTCAACTTCCACGGGACAGAAACTATTGGCATGCCTACCCAGACCGAGAACCCGCCTGGTTTACCTTACAACCTAAAAATGCGCAGCAGCTCATTACCAACCAGCAATACCACAGTTTACTGTGGTATCTCTCACCCATTGAAAGCAGCGCCATCCTGAGCAGTGGCCAATTTTCATGGCAAGCCCTTAATAATCTGGATACAAACGCATTGGAAAAACAACTTTTTTCTAACCATCCAAGCGAGCAAAGCACACGTATGGAAGCACGCAGCGTTTCATATACGCCGATAATGAAAGGAAAAAAAGTGCAGCTGGCCGGAAAAAGTCAGCAAAGGCTTTTGCGCCCAAGTGCAGTGTATTTACGCAATAAAAGCACCCCCCAAGCTATTCAGGTATGGTTAGATAACAAACCCATTTTAAACACCACAATAGCAGGAACCAGTGGCAAAATTCGCTTACCCAACATTAAAGCGGGAAGCCACAACATAGAAATACGCTCCAAAGGCCCGGCCATCAACTGGTATATCAATAATACTCAGCAATCTCAACGCAGCCATTTGTTGCGCTCAGCCTATCCTTTGAAATCAGTGACACACTCAAAGTCAACGGGCTCTTCTGACAAAAAAAATTACTCTATTACCCTAGATTTACCCATTAACGGTAACGGACAGCAGCTGGCGATATGGTTATTCGCACCACAAAATACGCTAAACCTCAATTGCGACGTTTCTTTACAAGCTACACGCCTCGGTGGCAGCCAACCTACCCACAGCTTTCGTCATTATCACTATTCAATTGCCATCCAGTCTTATGCGTTATCTCAGGTCTTGCAGCAAAAAGGTAGTGCGGTACACGGGCCTATCCCATTAACCATTCAATTAAATACAGATTTACCAGAACAAAGTGCACGTGCACAACTTAACTGTGATCAACCTGGTGTATTGGCCAGCGCAGGAATCATCTCGGCGGGTTTAAGCTCGTCATATGATGTAAAGGAGCGTCTTGATGTGCAATAAATATTTAATCTTGTACATGCTCACGGCCTTATTCATGTTGTTTTCTTGGCCCTCAATGGCAAATACAAAAAGACCTACAGCGGCCCTATATCATTCCCCAAGTTCTGCTCAGCTTGAGCAAGGCCAATTACTTTTTAGTTGGCTAATGGCCCAACAGTCTCTAAAAAAAGCCAAGTCGCTGGCTATTAAACTAAAGTGGCACTGGCGCGATAATGAAACATTTATTTCTCTAAAAGACAAAAATAAATTAGGTTGGGGTGAGTATCGCTTCAGTAAGAAAATTCACAACGCAATTGCACTGCAAGCCCCCCACCGCTATCACGATAAACATACCGGCGTAATCGCCAAGAAGCTATTTACCAAAGGAGTCGTAAGCAGCATTGCTTTAAATAGCCTGCCAAGGTATGCCAACAGCGAAGAACAAAACAACCTGGCTGACCTGGCTCGTTTACCCCATAGCTTTCATAGTGCATACGCCCGTGCCTTTGCCGCTACTTTCCCACAAGGCAAGCTCATTCAACTGCACGGCTTTAGCGCAGCAAAGCGCTTAACACCTCAGGCTCAGCAAGCCCACATCATTTTAAGTACCGGCAGTGTTAACCGTTCGGAATATTTATTGCAGTTACAACTTTGTCAAAATAAACAGGGCTGGAAAAGCGTGTCCTATCCACACCAGACTTCGGAACTGGGTGCCACCCAAAACAGCATTGGCATCCTAATGCGTCACTTGGGCCATTTAGGCTTCACCCATATAGAATTAAACTTGCCTACCCGAAAAGCCCTAACCACACACAATACTAAACTGAACCAGTTTGCTGATTGCTTATTGGAGTCAATGCCATGAATGCTCAGCGACATGCCCCAAAAATGTTTCTTAACTACATGGTTTTCATAACCAGTATTTTATTTTCTTTAAATACCTTTAGTGCATCTGGAGATGATAAAAAAATACTCCAGCCAACACCTTGGATTTGGGAAGCCATTGAACATTTACATGACGCCTCTCAGGAGGCTGCCCTGTTGCAACAAACACCCCAAGGGAAGAAGCTCCAGATAAAAGCCAATGGCATGGCAATTTTTAAGGCACCCAAGGGCTACTGGCTAAAATTACTATCTAAACCAATGAAAAAAAATCGTCCACCACAATTATGGTATTCACCAGGCAATGGCTTGTTTGTGCCTGCACCCTTGCAAGCACATGATCATCAGCATAAACAAAAAACATGGCTATTCGCCCCACCATTAGAAAATGACCTAACTTTCATGTTAAAAAATTCTGAGAATCAAACACAAACTTGGTGGCTAAGCCGTGCGCGCCCGCCATCGATCACACCACATCGCTTATTTCGCGATCCCATAGAATCTCCATCAAACAAAATGTCTTGGCATTATCAAACCCGTCAGGGAAAACATTTGAAATTAACCGATTTAAAAGAAAACCAACACTTTGCCATTAACCTACAGGGACCAGGACAATGGCAATTAGAATCTAGGTTAGTGCTGGATGGCACACAGCCTTGGCAACGCTTTGTCAATATTTCACTGTTACTGAACAAAAAAGACTGGCAAAACTGGCGACTTCACCCCAATCGAGATGATAGCGGGACACTGGACTCCAATGCATGTGAGCTGATCACCAGCCATCCTGAAACCTTAACCATTTCCCTACCCAAGGGTGAGCACCAGCTAAGTTTTAGTGCGCCGCACGCCATGAAAGTGCGGCTTTTAAAAATGAATGAAAGCCCTTTTTTGATTGAATCGAACTCAAATAACACTCATGCACAATCAATAGAGAATGAACTGAGGGAGAAAACACGCCCTTGGATTCAGCCTGAATACAATGCGTCATTATTAAATAGTTTTTTTTCAAGGGAGGTAAAATCACGCCCCATACAAGAAAATCACCATGAAAGCGTGAGTCAAATCCAGAATAGGCACAATACCTTCAAACTTATTCAGCAGCGTTATCAAGCATGGCGCCCACTCAGCACCAGTAATGGCTCGCTATTTCAACAGTCTGCCTGGTTGGTGAATGTAAAAATAAGGAACAATCATAAAGCTGATAAAAGGTTTGTTTTAGAAAATACAAACACCAGCCAAAAAAAAGATACCTTACTGAAATTAGGCCCCGGCACCAGCGCACTTATGCACGCACCAAGCGAAGCTCCAAAGCATACGATTAAGCTGTCATTACCCATTCAAAAAAAAGCCTTTGATATTAATCTAAAAGCTCACAACGGCCATGAAACACAATGGCTTTGGCGCCCTGGGTTAATGAACATCAATGAACTGGATGTGGCCTCAGCTGAAAATTTATTGGTTCTGGCCAATAGTGCTCCTCATCAACAAGCTTTTGCCACCGCCTCAGGGTTCACCACCCTAACACACGACAGCTTCCCCATCAGTGTCAGCCATAACGCACAACAGGGGCTCTGGTTTAGCCCGTTTTATCAAGATGCCACCACATTCTCCCTCAATGAAGAAAGTTGGTTAAGCGCATTAGAGCAGCTCGGAGTCGACCAAATGCTGTCTTTAATCACACAATCACCTACCCTTGAAACGGTTAAATCCAACCAACAAACAAAAAAAGAGAGGACTAGACTTCAGCCATTAAAAGAGCAGGTTTGGTTAGACTGGCAACCTTTGCGGCTCTGGCTATCAGCTAATCAGCAAATCTGGTCAACTGGATTAAGCACAGAGCAATTTGAAAAAAATCCACTTCGCCACGAAAACCCACAAACTATTATTAGCCGTTTAAGCGATCAAGCCGACTACCCATTGTTACGCCAATTACTTAAATCGATGGCAATAAAAGATCCCGACTCAACACGGCGTCAACTGGCCCTTGATTGGTTGTTTAAGCATTACCAAGAAGAACAGGATAACGCGAATTTAAGTGCCTATCATAGCTGGCAATTTCAACAAAATCCGAAAGGACATATTCAACCATTGGCCGATTGGTTAGTGGGCCAAGGGCAATCAAAATTAGCGCTAAAATTATTTAAACTAACGCCCCCTCCTAATTCTCACCTACCGTATCAATACGTAAAATTGCAACAAAACTGGCAACACAATCAAGGGCCTCATAGTCCCCTGCTAAAAACATGGCAGAGTATTTGGAATCAAGACTGGCAGCAAACCATGGACAACATTCAAGCCTTACCCACGAATCATCCATGGCGCATTTTTTCACAACAAAACCCCCATAACGCCGCCTCTATCAATTGGCTTGAGACACTCCAACGCATGTCATTAAGCAAATCCGTTGGGCCACAAAATCCGGTAGATTGGTTAAATTGGATTAAAAAAACGCCCACTACATCGCTTGTTAATGAAGCAACGCCTGAAGATACACAAACAACACAGTTCCATGTGCCCATTACACTTAACCCCACTCACAGTTATGGTAGCGCTCAACTTTATCAAGCCAAACGGGACCTTTATTATCAAATGGCTCAGGCAAGCTCGCAATCACCTGTTCGATACTCAGTGGTAGGCCCCATTGATATGCAAGTGTCCATTCGTTTACAACACCATCACGACGCTAAGCAAACCACCCTAGATGACTGGATTGAAATAAATAATAACGGCCAAACCAAGTGGCTACCCATTCTTAACAGTCAGGCCAGTAAAAATATAAAGATGCTATCAAGCAAAAGTAAACTTGTGGGGAATTCCCATCAACTAAATTTATCCTTAGGCCCAGGTTTTCACCAATTAAGTTTTCAACCCAAAAGTCACCAAGCGCTAGTAAGTGCCCGAGTATTCAGCCCTGCATTACTGCGAAATCTGGTTAAAAATATACAAAGTAACCCTATACCTTTAAGCCCTCATGATTTACATGACAAAAAACCTCACGATTTACACAGTGACTTGCTGGCCAATTATTTACCAGCCAGCTCAATTTTAGACAATGTAGATATTACCTATATTCAGGACTGCCATAAGCCAAACAATACAATCTTCAGTAATAAAACAACTTCCAAAATTCAATGGTCAAACGTTGTTATGGCCAGTCAATGGCAAGCAGAACACACACTTGCAAGTGGCCCCTTTGATTCAAAAAAATCGCTATTGAATAAACATAATATTGAAAACAATTTTGACATTTTAATTGGAAATAATAACGAAAACATTGATCAGCTTGAGCAACTCTTATTAAGTGCTTTATGGCATTGGCCTAATGCCAGCCTAGAGCAAAAGTCACACTGGCTGGCATTAGGCAATGCCGCAGCCTACCCACATAGGCAAAAAACATTTATCAAAAATTTACTTAATAAAATGAATGAACAATACAGCTGGCAACCAGAGCAAATCATTATTGCTAGCGCTGGCCAACGACGCTCAAACGCCAGTGATAACAGCATATACATAGCTGAGCGAGATAAACTGTTATGGGCTGGCAAGCAACCCATAGGAGAACGTCTATTTGGTCACAATCAGTTGGCGATCATCACCCGATTCAAACGTACCACGGCGGTAAGGGTAAATCTTTCTTTAAAAAACTTTCCTTATCGCCAATCCCCTGGGGCCTCAGTGTTAATTACATTAAATGACAAAACATTAAAAACCGTTTCGTTAACGAGCCAACAAGCCATTAAATTGAACATTCCATCAGGCCAGCACAAAGTGGGCATACGGTTAATAGAACCCAGCCAGGATCATTGGCTATACGTTAAGGCAGAAGCACGACTAAAAGATAAATGGCAATCCTTATTAAAGAGCAAGCAAAAAACCTATCATGTGGCTACCCATCAACAACCCCTAGAACTGTATCTGGATAAACCCAGCTGGTTGCGCATAGATGAATTTAAACAGGGAAAAATCACTCACTCATTTAAACATCAAAACAAGGCGGGACCCTTCATCCTTAAGCCTCAGTCAGGGCAACAGCAGGCCATGGTACGAGTATTAAGCCTGCAAGCAAACGTAGACGATAAGGCTTTACTCCCTTTTCAATTTCCTCCCCCACCTGATGCTATGCAAAGCCATTATCTAACTGAGCGTAAATTAACATGGTCTATGGGCCAAGATAATCTATTCACAAACGCTAAGCCTAATGGCAGTCGCAATTATACCGATGGTGTTTACTTGCAATATCAATCACGCCAAGACTTGGACAGCGACAGTTTCGAACCCTTAAGTGAAACCTTTATACAAGCAGGATGGCGCCACAGACGCAAACTCGACTGCCAAAGCTGCTATTGGCGAAGTGATTTATTCGCTCGTAAGCACACCAAAGACGTCATTCAAATCATTGGCACTCACCAATGGTTGCAAGGGGCTTGGTCACAATCCAGTTGGTCATGGCAATTAAGGCAATCTCTATTTATCCAAAATAATGAAGACGCTTCTTTCAAGTGGTTAGGGTCCGGCACCTTAAAACAGCGCCACCACATTAACCAAACATTACAGCATGCTCACCAAATTCAGCTGTTTGCTCGTCATCTTTCTGAAGACAGTCCTAATTTCATTACCGATAACGACATTTATTCTGGTTATCAAAATCAGCATTCATGGGGCGTAAAATTAGAAGAAACTCTTAGTGGGCGCCCTTGGCTTGACAGTGGCTGGCGCGGTCACGTTCGATTGGCCAGCAATGAATTAGAGCATTCTCTTAAAGCAGAGTATCTACAAGCTGGCTTTACTTGGTATCAATATATCAAGCCAGCGGAGCTGAGCATCCGTTATCGCCATCGAACCTACCTAAAAGATGAGGATCGTAACTCAGAGGCTCATAAACCCTTAATAGGCCTCAATATTAAGTTCTGGCAAACATTACAACAGGGTGAAATTATACAATGGCAAGCGCGTTTTAATGAAGATCTAGACCGAAATGAATTGACCTTTACATTAGAAGTCAGCTGGGATTTTAACCGAGGCCGAGCACTCACGGATTTCTCACCTAGCGAATCAGCGTTTTATGGTTTACGACAATTTGATATTTCCCATGACAACAAAGGGGAGCAGCACTAATGGAAAATGTAAAAAGCCTAATAACCGTTAACATGTTAGAGTTTTGGTTACGCATTCACGATCAGGAAATTAAAGATACATTAACGGCGTTCAAAATTTGGCAAAGCAATTCAGATAAACTGACAAATGACGCAAACAAAAATCAACAGCGCCAACAGCTGTGTCGATTCATTGCCCACGAAGTTTCTACAAAATACCAACACATAGAAACACTACACGAACACTTCACCATATTTAACAATCAAAGCCAGCGCTCTATCAGTGAAGAAGAGCTGTGGCAGCATCAGATGACCTTTTTAAAATACATGGGGTATTCAAAGCGTCACATACAAAAAGACAATAAGGCAAAAAAGCGCTGGTTTGGTAACGATGCCATTAAAGATCGCTACCAGGAGAAAGTGGCCAAGTTAGAACACAGCCTATGTTTTCTATTGGAGCGCTTAGGTCATCTTATTCAAGACTTTGCCATTAACCGCTCATCAAATGACACACAAACTCTGTTAAAAGCCCTTAACCTTGAAACACATCTTGACCCGCTATTGCATTACGAAGTGGATGAACGAGTGGCCTTTGAGGCCATGCGTTGCCTGCGAGTGGCCTTTGATCATTTAAGTATTTCCATCATTAATCAGCTAGACCCTAAGATTATTCAACATGCTTACCGTGTGGCATCGGATCCTTATCAACCGGTTTGGCTGCAATCCGAAGCCTTAGCTTTATTGTTAAGCTTTGGCCAAGACAGTGCCATGCGTCTATTAACCCATCGCCTTAAAAAACCATCAGGAGTAAACGACGATTTATTCTTCAGGGCCAGATCCATAAATATTCTATTTAATTATCAGCATAATTTTAATGACGACGAATTAGGCGCGCTAATTTATCTGGTACTGGAAGATCCTAGCATTTACGTGCGCCAACAACTTTGTGAGCAATTGGGAAAAATGCAAGAGCCCATGTGCTTTAGCATTTTTGAACAAATCATCCAGCATGATAATGCCCCACAGGTTCAAGCTAAAGCTTGGATAGCCATGGCCCCCTTACTAAAAGCGTCTTCCCATAAAGCGTCGTGGCACCAGCCAGCTGATATGCCCAACTCAAAAGCCGCTAATGACAGTGTAAAACGCCCCATAACAAACGATGAAAAAAAAGTTGCCTTGGCATGTGTCAATGGTTATGTAAACAGTTATCTACAAGCCTTAGCGCACCAATCTGATAGCATGATATTACGCTTATTAATGGAAATGGCGGCCGAAATATTGCTTGCTTTTGATTCTTCACAAATCGTTGAAAAAACACAATTTTATAGCGATTGCCAACAAGCGTTAAGCAAGCTTCATACAGAACACATAGAAACTCGGGTACGCCGTTGGGCAGCGTTAGCCCGCGAGAAATTATGGCATTGCAACCAGCTTCCCCTTAATGAACCCACCTTAACGGCGCTTAATCATTTATCATTAGAGCAAGAAATTAAAATACCCAAACCCAATATCTCCGAGCAGGAATTAGGCAGAAGGCTTGCGGCATTAAGTCAACAAGGAGTGGGATTCGACATCACACCTAAAAAGCGAAAGCTCAAAGTTCGCGGCGGCTACCGCTTAAATTTTCGTTTATGGCGTTTCTTTCACGAGTGGCGCCACCCCTCTACCGACAAACGACAAAATTATAATCATACTAAAGGCCGTGTTTTTATGGGGAAGCTGCAAGTACCCGCTCAGCATCTGGCCGAATCCAGTGAAACACAAGTTCCAGGAGAGCCTGTTTTAAATGAAAAAGAACATGGCTGGCGACCCTACCTGCCCTTGGTAGACCAAATATTATCAAGCCTAGATCAGGGATGGCCCACTCAACCCATTAAACTGTATACCAGTGAAGGCATCACCTGCATCCACCCTCCCAAGAATCCTTTTAAACGACTATGGGCCAAACTTTACATTACCTTTCGATTTAAAAAATTATCAGACATGCGTAACTGGCATGAGAAAAGTAATACGCCTGCCCATCAATATTTAATGACATTTAGTCAACTAGGCTTTGTATTTTCATTGCAAGCTTATGAAGAGAAAAATATTTCCCAATCGGTGGATGAAAGGGTAATGCGGTTTTTCCCCTCATTTTTTCCTTTCTATTCTTTTTCTGAATTTTTCACAGAACTGCAAAATTATTTTTATTCCGTTTATCAAAACACCTTGGAGCAATTGAGTATTTTTTTGGTGGCCATTAGTGCTGTTTTTTTTGGCCAGCATTATTTTATTAATCAGCAATTTAGAAAAGCCAGAAAAATCATTCCCTTTGTAATCGGTGGCTGGGGCACTCGAGGCAAGTCTGGTACCGAGCGTTTAAAAGCCGCCTTATTTAACGCCTATGGAATTTCTTTGGTATCAAAATCAACTGGCTGTGAAGCACAGTTCTTATATGCCCCCTTGCACCGCCCTCTTAAAGAACTGTTTTTATTTCGCCCCTACGATAAAGCCACTATTTGGGAACAATTACATCTCACACGTCTGGCGGCAAAGCTTAAAGTGAATGTATTGTTGTGGGAATGCATGGGGCTCACCCCTAGGTATATTAATATTTTACAGCAGCAGTGGATGCGCGATGACCTAGCCACCATCACCAATTGCTATCCAGACCACGAAGACATTCAGGGCCCATCCGGCATTGACATCCCTAAAGTGATGACGCGCTTTGTGCCTAAAAATTCCACCCTGATTACCAGTGAAGACAGCATGAGTCCTTTGTTGGAAAGCGCCGCACATGAAAACAACAGTGAATACCATAAGATCAGTTGGCATCAAGGGCATTTTCTGGCCGCTGATATTCTTAAACGCTTCCCCTACGAGGAGCATCCGACCAACATTGCGTTGGTATTAAAAATGGCCCAGGTACTGGGTTTTCCGGAAGATGTGGCCATTAAATCCATGGCTGATAATGTGGTACCCGATTTAGGCGTTCTCAAGGTGTACCCAGATTGTCATTTGCAAAGACGCACATTTAACCTAATTAACGGTTTCTCAGCCAACGAGCGCCTTGCCGCATTAAATAACTGGCATCGCTTGGGTTTAAATGAAATAAACCCACGCAACGACCCACAAATTTGGCTGACCACAGTGGTTAACAACCGTGCTGATCGCATTGCTCGCTCGCAAGTATTTGCTAAAATTCTGGCTAATGATTTAAGCGCCGACCAACACTTTTTAATTGGCAGTAATGTAGATGGGCTACTCAAATACATCGAAGCCCAATGGCAATTGCGTATTGATCAACTTTGCCTTGACCCTAAAGATACTACACAGCGAAATCAACTTTTAGAAAAATGGCTAGAGATTTGTAACTATTTACGTATTCCGAAAAAAGACTCTGACATTCAAGTACGACTCAACTCTATGTTGCAAGGGTTAGCCGTTAATGACGCCACAGAACTGGCCAGTCATTGGAATAGTCCAGAAAAATTAACTGAGGCTCTAGACGATATTGAAAAAGAAGATCTTACAATGATCATTGATTACTGCAACACTGCACAAAAGGATATGCTTCTATTTCAGCAGTGGCACGAAGACATAAACAATGAGAAGGTAAAAATAGATGGCTCTAAGCTGAGTCATCATCTATGGGAGTGGTTTCGAAAACGTTTCATTATCATTGAGGATCAACATGTCAGTGGCAATGAGCTCATACAACACATGATACAAAACACCCCCCCGGGCCTTCATAATAAAATGATGGGGTTACAAAATATTAAAGGCACAGGCTTGGATTTTATTTACCGTTGGCAAAGCTGGGATAACAATTACAAATTATGTGAGCAACTTAATGGCAATCAAACCAGTTTGGCAAAAAACGCTGCCAAAGCATTGGCAAACATTAGCGATTTTGGTTTGCTTGATGAAGAATGGGTGAAAGAAACCTGTCGTCAAGTACGAGACAAAAAACTCGCCCAAACAGAATTATTTCAAGCGGAACTCAATAATATTGAAAGTCATATTAAGCAGCAACTTAGCACCATCAAAAATAATCTTGGCTTACAAAATAAGCGCCATATCATAAATAAATTTATTGATGGCCTAGAGGCTTTTCTAGACGCTGGACAGTCTGTTAAACGCAGAAGAAAAGCCGAGAAAATCTACCAAGATTTAGCTGATCGACGCATTAGTCTAGAGCGAGCTGGGGTTGAATTGCAAAAAATCAATAAAGATCAAAAAGGCGGTTGGTTAAGTCAAAAGATAAATAAAAAACTTGGGGACAGTAATACGATCATTTAGTTTTTACACAAAGGCCTCCCCCAAAAGGGCCCTAACAAGAGACGAACAAAGCATCAGCGTATTTGCTTTTTTCGCCACTTGGCTGGGGTTGTATCAAAATGACGTTTAAAGAGTCGATTAAAATGTCCCGCATCTTCATAACCCACTGCCCATGCCACTTGCGATACATTTTTTTGTGTATGCTGCAGCATGTCTTTACCTTGCTCAAGCCTTAAGGTTTGTAAAAACTGCATAGGGGTTTCCCCTGTGGCTTCTTTAAAGCGTCGCTTAAAGGTACGCAAACTCATATTGGTTCGGTCAGCCAATTGTTGAAGACTAATGGCGGTTGAAAAATGCATTTCCATCCATTGTTGAACCAGCAATATACTTTCATCATGATGGTAGGTTTGCCCACCGACGGCGATAAATTCCGAGGCGTATTCGCGGCGAAAATCAATTAAGAACATTTCCTCAATGGCTTTAGCCACTTGGGTGCAGGATAAACGACTTAACAAATGCACAATCACTTCCATGCCGGCATTCATACCTGCCGCACAATAAAGTTCACCTGTGGCGGTGATGTAACGTTCTTTACGAAAGTCCACCCGAGGGTAACGGGCTTCAAATCGTTTATGCTGGTGCCAATGAGTGGTGCACATACGACCATCTAATAATCCAGCTTCAGCCAGTAAAAAGGAGCCTGTGGTGTAGGCCAATATCGGCACCCCCTCTTCGTGCCACTTCCTTAATTGAGGCCACAAAGGGGCCTGACTCTTCAAGGCTTCTTCTGGATTTCCCCACAATGCGTGCAACACCACCAGATCGGTTTTGGGTAAAGCATGAATATCACCTGCGGCCTCTACTTGCATGCCACTAAAAGATTTAAGAGGCGCCCCATCTAAGGTATAAAGCTCCACCTTCATCTCTTCACCTAAAAACTTTTTTTGCATCATAGACGCAAAGGCCCACACATCCTGTGTCATGCCCAGCCCTAGGCTTAAGGTGGGACTGCATCCATAAAAAGTTACATGCTTAAGGGCCATGGGGCATCCACTCCAACTACGCTGTATTTTGTCATTATTTATCATTTTGGCCCGAATAGCCACTTTTAAGACCTGACTGTCCCCTTCAATCCCCCTAAAAGTGATTATGATCTAAATAAGACAATGATGACTTCAACACCCATTGACCCATAGATAATTAAGGAACAGTCGATGATTTTCACCGAAGAACACAACGCCCTGCGAAAAACCGTCAGCGATTTTGTTGATAAAGAAATGGACCCATTTGTAGATGAATGGGAAAAAGCGGGCCAGGCTCCATTACACGATTTATTTAAAAAAATGGGTGACCTTGGCTTATTGGGCATTTCTAAGCCCGTTGAATTTGGTGGCATGGGTTTAGATTACAGCTACCAACTGGCCTTTGCCGAAGAAATTGGCCGTGCTTTTGGAGGCTCTGTGCCTATGGCCATTGGTGTACAAACCGATATGTGTACCCCTGCCATGGCCCGCTTTGGCAGCGACTATTTAAAGACTGAATTTTTAGCCCCTTCTATTGCCGGTGAATTGGTAGGTTGCATTGGGGTGAGTGAACCAGGTGCCGGCAGTGATGTGGCAGGCCTTAAAACCACCGCCAAAAGTGATGGGGATGACTACATTATTAACGGTAGCAAAATGTGGATCACCAACTCTTTGCAAGCCGATTGGGTTTGCCTATTGGCCAACACCAGCGAAGGCCAAGTGCACGCCAACAAGTCGTTAATCATGGTGCCCATGAATTCTAAAGGCATTACCGTGTCTGACCCTATCGATAAAATAGGCATGCGGGCCAGCGATACAGGCCAAATCTTTTTTGATGATGTGCGCGTTCCAAAACGCAACTGCATTGGCGAAGAAAACAAAGGCTTTATGTATCAAATGATGCAGTTCCAAGAAGAGCGTATGTTCGCTGCCGCCAGTGGTTTAAAAAGCATGGAGCGATGCATTGATTTAACCGTGGACTACACTCGTGAACGTAAAGTGTTTGGCCAGCCTTTGCTTAATAACCAAACCATTCATTTTAAAATGGCTGAATTGCAATCTGAAGTAGAAGCTTTGCGTGCATTAACTTGGGCTGCTTGTGATGAACACATTGCTGGTCGTGATGCCACTAAGCTTGCTTCCATGGCTAAGTTAAAGTTAGGTCGTTTATGGCGTGAGGTTACAGATGGTTGCTTACAATATTGGGGCGGCATGGGCTTCACTTGGGACAACCCTATTTCCCGTGCATATCGTGATACTCGTATTCTTTCTATTGCCGGTGGCGCCGATGAAGTCATGCTAAGCATTATTGCCAAGTACATGGACATCATGCCAAAACCACCAAAGAAATAAGCGCTATTGCGCGTAAAGTGCGGGCGTATTTATGTCTAAATTAAATACGCCCACTTTTTAAACTTATATTTATTTTTATTGACGTTCTATTTTCAGGTGACCCATGGCCCTTCCCGAAATTTTCAAAGGCAATCTTAGCCTTCCGGTAATTTGTGCACCGATGTTTTTGGTGTCTGACCCTAAGCTTGTTATCAGCGCCTGTAAAAGTGGCGTGGTAGGGACTTTTCCTGCGTTAAACACTCGCCCACAAGCTTTGTTAGATGATTGGCTTTTACAAATTAAAACTGAACTGAACGAATTTTCAGCTCAAAATCCAGATTTACCAGTGGCCCCTTTTGGTGTAAACCAAGTGGTACACCCAAGTAACACTCGCCTACAAGCCGACCAAGATTTAATTCGCAAACACCAAGTGCCGTTTGTGATTACCAGCCAAGGCAATCCCGCTGACATAGTGAAAGATGTACACAGCTGGGGGGGCATTGTGTTTCACGATGTTATTTATGCCAAACACGCTAAAAAAGCCATTGCCGCTGGTGTTGACGGCATCATCATCGTGGCGGCGGGTGCCGGTGGCCATGGCGGCACTACTAATCCGTTTGCTTTAATTCGTGAAATTCGTGAGTTTTGGGATGGCCCTGTCGCTTTAGCCGGTGCCATTAACGACGGCCATGCCATTCGTGCTGCCGAAGTATTGGGTGCCGACATGGCCTACATGGGCACGCGTTTCATTGCCACCCAAGAAGCGAGCGTAGATCCTTTATATAAAGACATGCTGGTTGAAAGTGATGTAAGCGACATTGTTTATACCGATTATTTTACAGGCGTAAATTGCAACTATTTAAAAGCCTCTATCAAAAAAGAAGGCATAGACATGGACGCAGTAGCCGGTAAAAAAGAAGTAGATTTAGATTTAGGCAGCACTAAAAGTTGGAAAGATGTTTGGAGTGCAGGTCACGGCACCGCAGGCATTTCCTCTATCCCTTTCATGAAAGATTTGGTTGATGAACTTAAAAGTGAATATAGACAAGCGTTAGAAAAGCCAGGGTTTATTGGCTAGTTTTCAAAAAACCCGTTATTACTTGGCTGAATAAAAAATGGCGACACTTTCATTTTAAAGTGTCGCCATTTTTATGCCTGCCCGTAAAACTAGAAAGAACGAGGTATTTTATACACCATGGTATACAACACCGGCACCACAATTAACGTTAAAACGGTGGCAAATGCCAAACCAAACATAATGGTCACCGCCATGGAAATAAAGAACGCATCAAACAACAACGGGATCATTCCCAAAATAGTAGTAATGGCTGCCATGGCCACCGGTCGCATACGACTTAACGCAGAATCAAATACCGCCAGATAAGGCTCCTTACCATTTTCTAGCTCTAAACCAATTTGATCCGCCAGCACAATGCCATTTTTAATGAGCATACCCGTTAAACTTAACATGCCCAATAAAGCCATAAAACTAAACGGGGCCTGCATCAGCAATAAACCAAATGCCACACCAATGACCGCCAAAGGCACGGTGGCCCAAATCACTAATGGTGTTTTTAAGGAGTTAAACAACAACACCGTAATGACAAACATGGCCAGGTAGCCTATGGGTAAACCGCCAAATAAAGCGGCTTGCGCATCAGAGGAAGTTTCAAATTCACCGCCCCACTCCATTGTGTATCCGGCTGGTAATTCAATGGCCTCAATTTTTGGCCGCACTCGGTTAAAGACACTGGCCGGTGTCTCCTCTCCTAATATATCGTGATCGGCTTTCACGGTGATGGTGCGCTTACGGTCGCGACGCATAATCAAACTGTCTTCCCAATCGGTATCAAAACCACTTACCACTTGTGTTAAGGGCACATAATTGTTGGTCACCTGACTGTAAATTTGTAAGTCTGTTAAGCTATCAACATTTAAACGTTCGTTCTCAGGCGGGCGCGCCACTATGGGCAATAATTGTGTGCCATCACGATACAAGCCCACCTGCTTTCCTGAAAAGCTCGATAACAAAAGTTGATCTAAGTCTTGCTTACTAATACCCACACGCCGCCCCATGGCTTCGTTAAATTGTGGGCGAATCACTTTTGTGCGCTGACGCCAATCGTGGCGAATATTGTGAGCCCCTGGATCTTGCTGCAACACTAATTGCGCTTCATAGGCCAATTTTCGCAATACATCAGGATTCGAGCCGCTGAAACGTGCTTCAATTTTGGCATCGGTAGACGGGCCAATTTCCATACGTTTGATTTTAAATTCAGCCTGAGGATAGTTGCCCTGCATGTAATCTTGTAAATCTTTAATCACAGGGTTAATGGCTTCTCGGTTTTCCACTCGAATCACTAATTGGCCATACGCTGAATATGATTTTTCAGGAGTGTAAGTCAGCATAAACCTTGGAGCACCTCGCCCCGTGGTAGACGTCACTTGCTTCACTTTTGCATTGTTCTTTAAATACGCTTGTATCGATTCAATGTCTTTTTGAGTTTCGCGAATGTCCGATCCTTGCACACGCCAGTAATCTAAATAAAACATGGGGGTATTTGAAGCGGGAAAAAATGACTGCTTCACTTGCCCCATGCCTAATACCGCCAACCCTAATAACACCACCATCAGTAACATGGTTTTAATGCGGTGGGTCATACACAGGGTTAACAAAGATTTATAAGCATTAAATAACGCCCCTTGATAAAGCGCTTGCTCTTCTTGATTTTCGGCTTTATTTAATGCGCCTTGCCCTGCGGTTTCTTTAAACATTAAGTCTGCAAAAAATGGCGTCAGCGTAATGGCTGTCAGCCAACTTAATAACAGTGATATTAACAACACCCAAAACATGCTGCCGGCGAATTCACCGGTTGCATGAGAAGACAGACCAATGGGGGCAAATGCAGCAATGGCAATTACCGTAGCGCCCAGTAACGGCATTTGAGTTTGCTTAACAATTTCAACTGAGGCTTGCAGCTTTGTCTTGCCTTGTTTTAAACCAATTAAAATTCCTTCTGTGACCACGATGGCATTATCCACTAACATACCCAGTGCAATAATTAAGGCACCCAATGACACTCGCTGTAAATCAATGCCAGACAATTTCATGAAAATGAACGTTCCTAGCACCGTTAATAATAAAATCAAACCAATCAGTAAACCGCTTCTCAATCCCATGAAAACCAACAGCACCAAAATAACAATGGTCACGGCTTCCACCAAACTTAACATAAAGTCACTCATAGATTGAGCCACTTCGCTAGGTTGGTTATAGACACTGTTTACTTCCATACCAATGGGGCGTACGTATTCTAATTCGCTCATACGCTCATCAATAGCAGCGCCAATTTTCACGACATTCACACCATCTGAAAAAGAAATGCCAATCAACAAAGCTTGCTGCTGATTATAATGGGTAATATTTTGTGGTACATCTGCATAATCGCGACGTACCTTTGCCACATCACCTAGATAAATTAAATTAGAAGAACCCGGATTAGAAATAATTAAATTATTCAGTTCACTGACATTTTGAAACTCGCCGCTAGGGTGCAGGCGTATATATTCACTGCCTATTTTAATGCTACCCGAATTAGATACCTGATTTTGAGTTTGCAATAGCTGATAAATTCGAGCAGGTGAAATTCCTAGGGCTGATAATTTATTGCGTGAAATCTCCACCACCACTTGCTCTTGTTGCTTACCTGCAATAGAGACTTTGCCCACCCCTTTTACCAGCACCAATTCACGACGCAGTACATCCACATAATCTTTCAGTTCTTCATAAGAGTAACCGTCTCCAGTTACCGCCAATAAGATGCCAAATACGTCGCCAAAATCGTCCAATATTTGCGATGGCTGCACACCTGGCGGGAATCTTGGCGACAAGTCACCTATCTTGCTTCTTAATTCATCCCAAATTTGTTTTAAGTCTTTCTTGCGGTAGTGGTTTTTCATTTCCACCGTCACTTGTGACAAGCCAGCTGAAGATATAGATTTCACATAATCAACATAGGGCAATTGTTGTAAGGCATTTTCAATGGGGTAACTGACCTCCTCCTCCACTTGCTCAGGAGAAGCCCCTGGGTAAGCGGTAATGATCATGGCGGTTTTTAAGGTGAACGCAGGGTCTTCCAAACGGCCTAAATCGTTATAAGAAATGGCTCCCCCAATCAATAAGATTAAGGCGAACATCCAGCTCACTACTTTGTGCTGAATGGAATATTGAGCAAGATTCATTTACAAACCCTCTTCTCTATTCCAAACACGTACCTTCATGCCTTCGCTTAAAAAATGCACCCCAGCGGCCACCACCTTGTCTCCTTCGCTAACGCCGCTTAATACTTCTATGGTGCCGTTTTTAATATCGCCCACCACCACTTGTGCTTTGGCCACCATCATGGTGCTGGAATCTAATTTCCAAATATAACGACCCTTATCATTTGAGTTTGAATCCGGCGCACTGAACACCGATTCAATGGGCAATTGAAAGCTGCCTTGCTGGTAATCGGTTACTTGAAACATGTCAGCGCTGAGGTTGGCCGTCATGCCCGGCAATATATTAATTTCCTTAGGGGCTTCCATGGAAAACACTACCTTATAAGTTAACGTGCCGCGATCAGCCACGGTATCCCACTCTTTAATTTGGGCTAAGAATTTGCGCTCTGGGTAAGATGGAAAAGACACGGTGGGTTGGTATTGAGAATTACGATTAATATGGGCAAATAGGTTTTCAGGTAATTGAATGGAAATATCAATGCGGTCACTGGTTTGCAGGGTAAATATGGTTTGCTTAGCTTGAATATTTTCATGATTTTCTGCCAAACGCTGCGCAACGGACCCAGCAAACGGTGCCCGTAAATAGGTGTATTCTAAATCGGTTTGGGCGGTATTTAAACTAGACTGCGAGACCCGTAAATTTGCCTGCGCCTCATCATACTGAGACTGAGCAATAAGCTTTTTATCTAACATTGATTTCGCCCGCTCGAATTGTGAACTGGCTAAATCAAACCTCGCCTGGCGATCATCAAGGCGTAATTTAAAGTCTTTAGGGTCAAGCCTAGCTAATAGCTGTCCTTTCTTTACATTCTCACCCGCTTTAACGGTTAACGATATGATTTGTCCACTGACTCTAAAGGCAAGCTTAGAATCCGCATTGGCTTCTACTTCAGCCGGAAAATTACGAAGATCACTTTGCCGATTTTGCCCCACTTCAAAAATTTTCGCTGGGCGCAAGACCTCTTCTTTGGGCAAGGCATCATCGCTGTTACCACACGCTGTTAATGTGCCTGCCAACATAACGAGCCAAGTCAATCTCAAAGGAATCATAGAATTAAGCATTAAGAACCTCATTAAGCGCACCAAACATTGCGTAAAGGAATACATCCTTCATGAAAATGTAGTGGGCTTAGGGCAATAGACAAGAAAGGTGGTTATTAGACATATCAATCCTTCAGAGCTATCTAAAACACCTTGAATAGGCTGGATTCTAACCATAAACAATATAAAATAATATTTACATTTTATTAGCATCTTACTAAATTTTATTTATATGACTCTAGAGCAATTACACATCCTCAAGCACATAGTGGAATTGGGCAGCATTAAGGCCGCGGCCATAAGCCTGCATAAAACCCAGCCTGCGCTCACCATGGCCATTAAAAAGCTAGAAAAAGAATACGGCTTTGCGATTTTTGACCGTAGCCAATACCGCTTAGCCCTCACATCATCAGGTAAAACCTTTTACCGTAAATCCATAGCCCTCTTATCCAACGCAGAGCAGCTGCGTTCCATGGGGCAGCATTTGGGCTCTGGTAATGAAGCACGGCTTCGTATTACCTATGATTTATATTGCCCACACTACACGCTTATGTCGGCCCTTGCTCAAACGCAACGGCAATACCCTGATACCGACGTTCACTTGTTTGGTGAATCTCGCTTCAGGCCCCTTGAGCTTTTACAAAAATCCGAAGTGGATATAGCCATCAGCCCTTGGTGGCCTACCTTCTACGCATTAGGCAATTTCGATACCGTTAATATAGGGGAATTTAGATTAATTTTAGTGGCGTCCCCCACGCTATTAGCTGGGGTGAAAATTGAAGAGGCGCAGCAGTTAAAATCCTTAGTAGAGCTCACCAGTTATGAAAGCAAATTAGGGTTTGATTCCGAAAACCTCACCCTACTCACCGGTGTACACCAATGGAAAACCAAGGACACACAAACCTTAAAACACATGTTATTAGCGGGCTTAGGGTGGGGGTTGGTGCCTGAGCACCTTGTAAAGCGTGAGATTCAAGAGGGGGATTTAGTGCAACTTCAACTAAAAGACATGGAATCAATCATCACAGGGGAGGTACGTGCCATAAGAACTCAAGACACCACTTTAGGACCTGTGGGCGCACATTTATGGCAAACCTTCAAAGACACCATTGAGCAGGACTAATTTTGGGAATTAAAAACTAGGCGCGCACGCGTTTCAATAAACCGCTTACCTTACCAATAGGTAATTGACCCAGTACTTGAATCGCCCACACAGACAACACAAAAGGCAAGGTGAAAAAGCTTAAATGAGCCAGAATAAATACTTGGGTAATCATTACAGATAAAACCACTCCCAATATTATTTTGTAAGGCACAACGTGTTTTTGATTCCACATTGATTCACTGTCACTGGGCAAACACAAAGCATGGGCGGTTAATATGGCGCAAAAACCAAATAAGCCAGTGGTTAATGCCGTCTCATTCATGCCTATTTCTTGCGCTAAAAAATACGCCAGCCCCACCGCCCAAAGCGTAATAAAAAAGGCACGCACACTGGCCACTAAAATACCCAATAATATGCAGACGCCCGACATGGCATTAGGTAACAAAAATATTTGACCAATGCTTTCAAACAATGGCAAAGCGTAAGTTTGAGTAAACATAGGCGTAACGTCCTGCCCGGTGACATTTAACGACTGCCCCAAGCCATATACCAACATGGCCACAATAATAAAGGGCATGGTAAATAACGACACCTGGGAACGGGCTGCCACCCAAATGACCAATTGCACTGAAAAAATACTGGCCAATAACAAAAACAACAACGCCCAATCGTTAATCGGTAGAAAAGCGGCCACTGCAATGCCAATTAAGCTGCCATTAAAACCATATAAACCATTTTCAACATCCAATACTTTTACGCTGCCATCTTTCACCCGAGTAAAAGCGTAAGCGTTAGCCAGCAACGCGCCCGTCAACGCACAAGCTGCATACAACGGGGAATACAGGGCTATGGCTAATAGAAATAAAGCCCCTGTATAGGGGTTATCTTGCAGGCACACCTGAGCGACACTTTTTAAAGTGCTGTTTAATAAATTGCGAATATAGGTCACGATAAACTTTAAAAAAGATGAATAACAACAGCCCCAAGGGTTTGGGAAGCGGCAGTTTACCTATCTTGTTTAAAATGTATCCTAAAGATGGTTTCACTATGTGGTTGAAAGGCAATAAAAATCACGCTGCGAAAAGAATCCTAAGGCCGTGCATGTGGCGACCTTAGGAATTATTTATGAAGAACCATGAACGACTAATGAATAGAGGCTATGAATGAGTAGCTCGAATAATGCCCTCGCACAATTTACGTACTATGGGCGCCAGTATCACCACAGATGGAAAAGCACACAAGAAAGCCAGCAGCCAAGACTCTAGCCAAACAGACATGAATTCAGGGGTGAAGCCAGTGTGTATAGCCAGTAGCACCAGAGATATTAGGCACGACATAAACAGCGCCATAAAAAAAGGAAAGTAGAGTTTTTCAAGTTTATTTAGCATAACCGCCTCCAAAGTGTCAATGTAGTTGACGCAATATACCTTGCAACCACAGATAGTGTCAATTATGGTTGTCACCTATGACTAAAATAGATCTAACAGACAACATCAAAGGCCTGCTGCTGGCTAAGTATGAATGGTACGAATCCAATTTATTGGCCAGCTTGCAACACCAGGGTTACCAAAACTTAACGGCCAACCAAGTGCGGGTATTTGGGCAGTTAAAAGGCCAATCTAAAAATATTTCAGACTTGGCCAAACAACTGGGGGTAAGCCGTCAGGCCGCTCAAAAAACCGTATCGTCGCTTGTGGACTACGGTTTGTTAGAGTTAAAGCCCTGCACGGAAAACAAAAGTGCCAAAGTGGTTCACATCACAAACAAGGGCCATGACATGAGAAAAGTGGCAGGTGAGGCCATGGGCAATATTGAAGAAAAAATAAGACTTAAAATAGGCGAAGAACCTTTCGCCCTTCTTAAAACGGCCCTTAGCTGTGACTGGGATTAACCTGTCGCTTCAGCTATGCCATGTCAGCCTTAACGTTAACCTGAGTCGATTCTAGATTTAAGCGGCGCGCCAGATAATCCTTAAAGTGCTCAGCCGCCACTTCACCGTCTATGTCTTCGGCAATGGCGAAGCGCTTGCCTAGCTTGTCTTCGGCCAGTATTTTAAAGTGCTCAACTTTATCAATGCCCTGCCCTGTGCTACCGGTGCGCTTAATATTTAAATGGGCAATTTCTTGGCTGTTTAGATGGCGACGATAAATTGGAATGAATAATAAGCGGCGCAAAACATCAACGCCGTTTGAACTGACTTGAACCCTTAAATTATTAAAGGCCATATAAATAAAGGCCACCACAGAAACAACGGCCACTAATAAAAATGGCAAGCTAAAAACCCCCATAAAGATTCCCGCCCAGCCACCATCTATCGCGCCAAAAATCATAGAGACACTGGCAAAGCCAAATCCACCGGCAAAAATGGCCGAAAAAATCACTAATAATTTATTGCGAAACATGGGAAAAGACAAATGTATCTCATCATTGTGCTCTTTATAACGCATGGCACGAGACAAGTTTTTAATGTTTAAGTCACCCTTATTAATGGCAACTTTTATTGCCTGCGCATCCACCTGCTTTTGCTTAACGTGTTGAGCACTCACATCATGGCGTACATGGCGAGATGTTTTGGGGGCGCCAATATTTTTAAACACCGGAATATTATATTCGCGATTTAAGTCCACCCCTTTAATGTCGGCTTTAACGATAAGTCGCCAAAAATTATAAGCGTTTTTTTGTACCACATCACTGCTGGGTAATTTCTCAGGAATATCAAAGCGAAACCCTAGCGCTACGCCTTTACCACGCCTTGTGACTTTAGGTTCGCCCTTTTGGGCCCAGCGTATATTTTCATTTCTAGATCGATTATCACCACTGCCCGACACATAGCTATAAACACACTCTAAACGCACCGTACAATTTGCACCGGCAGTACTTAATAATTCATATGCCAATTTCGGCACCATCACATGACCACCCACATGCCCACCAATGGCACCTGGGTATGGGTCCATCTCAAACACCACTTTACCAAAGCGCTTATATTCTAAGGTTGACTTAATGGCGCGATAAATTAATAAAACACCAATTAATACAAACAGTAATAGCACTAATAAGGCGTAATTACCTTTGGCCATTTCTTTGGGAATATCTAACACAAAGGGCATATAAAAAGCATTGACAAAAACAGCAAAACCCCAGTTGACCCACATACCGTAACGGGCGTTAGAGCGAATACGAGCGGCTTGCCAACCCTTGCGTTTTTTCCAGTCACTTTGGTTTTCAATATCTTTATCTTGCTGTTTATTTTGTTGAATTCGCCGTTGCCGATACTCTACAAACGTTTCCTTATAGTCAGGATCTTTAAGCCCTTTCTGCCATTCGTCACGCAATGCAGTTAAGTTAGGAAGTGGCCTGCTATTGGCGTTTTTAGCTAAGCGATTAGAGGTGGAATGATGGGAACTGGAAGCCTTAGATTTAACAGTGAATACCATCACCAGCAAACCAATTAAAACAAAGATACTGCAAAACCCCACCATAAAGGCCAACAATCCCCACCGCATATTGCGGTCAATCACCGCTTGAGCAGGATCAAGTGGGTTCACCCAAATGGAAATGGTCTGCCCCGCTTCATGCATTTTTGATAAACGCCACTGCAATTTATTTTGATAATCACCAATATTGTCATTAAATTGAGTGACCGATACCCGCTCGCTTTCATAAATCACCCCAGATACGTCATAGCGATAACGGGCATAGGTTGAATTATCACGCCCCGACACTTCCAATAAGTGAGCCTGTGATGCTTGCCAGCTTTGCATGTGCTGCCAACTGACTAACGTTGTGCCGGCGAACTGCCACATAAAAAACAAACCGCCAGCTAAAAAGATCAAACCAAACACTAACCCGGGTAACATTTTGAATATTCGCATAAACGATGCCGCCTAAACCCATTAAAGCTTTAAAAATATGGCTATGGTATAGGCAGATATTAAGCGAGGCCAGTTTTAACTGGCCATTCAATATGACTTTATCATCTACGGACAAGCTGAAGTGTTTACTGATAGGCTGTGGCACCGTTTTAACGACAGCTTATAATCATGCTTGGCCAATAAACAAAGCAGCACAGTGGTGCCTATGCTTTAAAACCTAAGGATGGGATTAGAAAAACTATACAATCAATCATCGTCATCATCATAGATAGTCCAGTAACGAACGCGAGTACTGGTATGATTGATGGTACTCATGTCACGATCATCCACTTCATACTCAACAGACACCTCCATTTCATCACGACACGCTTCATCATTATTTTCATTATCAGCCTCACAAGCTGATATGACATAAGTACCTTCCTCCTCATCTCCTATAAAATCTATATCGCAAGTGCACTTAACAGAGTCGCCTAAAATATTCTTGCGCACCACTGCGGTATTATCAGCCTCATAACCCCTTAGGTCTAACAACTCGCCATTACTGTCGTCCTCCCAAAGATTAAACACTGAATCCTCTTCACCTTCCCCACCACAACCTGTCAAAGGCAATATTATTACTAGGGCCAATGCCAATCTACTAAGTTTAATCATTTATTTCTCATCAAGGGCCAAGGGCTACTGTGAAATCAATCAAGCATCAAACGAATATACCAAAGTGCAGGTTAACAAACGGTTAACTCTAATATTCCTTGTAATTTATTGCGCTATTAAAAATGGGATATTTAGGCTGACTTTTAAGCTCTGTTAACCTAACGGTAACCTCCGTTGATTAATAATCGCTAAAAAGGCGCTTATTGCTTTGCTAGCAATGTTAATAAATTTTAAAAACAATCAAGAAAAACAAGTAAAAATCACTCAACAATACAATGACAGCTTACCAAGCGATAAGGCTGTATTTCATTTGCCATTTAAGGAATAAGCCATGCAAGCTTTCAATTACCATCATACTGGCTATGACATCCGCAGTGAGCTGCAAGACGCCAACCGTTACACATGGCACTATTTAAGCCAACCTGGGAACTGGTGGAGCGCTGAAGAAAAAATCGCCATTGCCAAAGAAACTCGACAAGCCACGCAATGCGCCTTTTGCCAGCAACGCAAGCTCGCCATATCGCCCTTTGCGGTGAAAGGCACACACGAGCATGGATCTAAATTACCTGAAGCTGTTGTGGATATTGTGCACCGTATCGCCACCGACTCTTCTCGATTAACAAAAGACTGGGTGCAAAATTTACAGAAAATAGGTATTTCCAGTAGTCACTATGTTGAGCTACTAGGCGTAGTCGTGTTCATAATTAATATCGACACGCTACACAAAGGCTTGGGCATTTATTTAGAACCTCTGCCCTCGCCTACAGCTGGGCAACCGTCAAACTATCAACCCAGTGAACTGCTCAGCGCTGATGCTTGGGTGCCTATGCTCAACATGAAAAAGCTGTCCCCCACAGAAGCGGATTTATATGCAGATATTCGTAACAAACCCACCAATGTGCTACTGGCCCTAAGTTCTGTACCTGATGCTGTACGTTGTCAGCGTTATTTGGAGAATCGCTATTATTTGCCCCCTAAAAATATTTTAAATGCCCGCGATAATGCAGGTCGTGCCATTAGCCGCCAACAAATCGAGTTTGTGGCCTCTCGTGTCTCTGCAAATAACCAGTGTTTCTACTGCACTACCTCCCATTCAATGATGTATCAAGTAACATCAGAAATTAACGGCGCCAAAACTGACTTTAAAGCCATTACCAATCCTGCAGGTACAGAGTCTCAAGACACACTTTCACTCATTAGCACCTTTGTTGATGCCCTCATGCAAGATGACGACTCAGCCATTAAGCTTGCGCGCCAAGCCATCGAGAAAAACATAAATAAAGCTGCTTCGGTTGAAATATCAGCATTAGTGGGCAGCTTTCAGCGCATGAACAGAATAGCCAACGCCACAGGCATATCACTGGACGGCATCGTTAATGCTATGAGTGGTGAAGCTCAAAAAGAATTGGGCCTACGGGATTATCTAACGTCAAACACCAGCACCTTAAGCAACCCTATTCTGTCGTTTTTGATGAAAAAATTCAGAAAGATTTTATTTCGGTTACTGAGTAAATAAAACTGCCGCGCTTTCAAGTAATAAGTTTGCTTTATCATTTATCGGTACGCTTTCGCTAATTGTTTTGAAAGCACTAGTGGCTTAAATTATTAAGGTGGGAAAACTTAGGAGTTCTATTCTAGTGTTACATTAATAATATTTTAAATCAGTAAGGCGCCAAAACGATAATTTTTGGCATCATAAAAATTAAAAATTCACATTACTGATAAACCAGTAAGAACAAAACGCCACGGCATACTATTATACAATAGTAAAAATGGCTTGATCGGAAAGCTCATACTTGAACACTTAAAACAAACCCATTGACTGCCAAGGCCAAACTATTCGCTAGCGAAGCCAACCCCCTTTTCTTTTGTATTTTCAACCTACAAACAAACAGAATTAAATGCTATAAAAATCATTCGCTTTTTAGGGGAAACTTATGACACACGGAATGTTTGACTGGAAAAAAAGAATGGGCATTCATTTGGCATACCATCAAAGCGCCACTAATAATTTGGTTCATAAAATAATGACACCCATTCAGCTGTGTGGCATAGCCTATTTAGTAACGGGTTTATTGATGCTGGCCATCGATATGACTACAACCGTTAACATGACAATAATTGCCTTATTGCCACTCATGGCTTTCTATTTGGTTATTGAGCCATTAACCGGTTTAATCGTCTCCGCTATTCTATTGCTATCTGCCATGTCCGCATTAACAATACCCGTAGCCGAAATATGGATTCCCACTCTAGGAATAGCGCTACTGGCTTCAGGAGGGGTTTTTCAAGCAGGCATAGGTCATGGGGTATTTGAAAAAGGGAATATAAACCTAGGGAATGAATTTCAAGAGTTTAAAGAAACCGGAAGCCCTATGGTGTTCATTTTCTTTTTCTTCTTCCCTATATTGCAGCTGTTTATAGATATGGGCTACCGGAAAAACCTGAACAAGCAACTATTAAAGTATAAGGATGAATATCTCGCACAGATAACTACTGGCTAGATAGTTTAGCCCTAGTGGTGCACTGAGCGCTTCACACGACTAGTATACCTAATCAATTTAAACTTCCTGTTACAAGGTTTATTATATCTGACACTAAGATACAATGAAGTTTAGCCATTAATATGAAAAGGATACCCAAATCAATGGGGCTATTCTAAAGCACTGTTTGTTAAAGAGGCTCTAGCTATCATGGACACGGCATTGCAGTTAAGAATGGATGTAGACAGTGGCATAGTCCTGCCTCGTCACGAAGCCTTACAAAAACTGCAGCAGTCAGAACTTGTCCACCAATTAACAAATGAGTTAGTAGAAAAACCGCTCTTCTATATCTGGAGAATCATTGCGCTAAGTGAAATTCCCCATGCTCAACATCTTGATTACACTAAAAACCTAATTGATAGAATATTCGAAAAGCTTTCAACGCCTTTTGGCTTCTCTTTAAGTGGTGATGAGAAAAACTTTTTACCTTGCTATAACGCCATGGTCATTTCTGCCCTTTGCAGGTTAGGGCACGCAAATAATCCGCAAGTTTTAAACGCGGTTGAGTGGATCAATAATCATCAGCCCGTAGAACGTGGAAAAACGGTTGTTATCCCAAACTTAAAGTTTGACCGATTTGGTGGCTGCTTTAAAAATACCCCTTGTTATATTGGCCTCGCTAAATCTGTCTTTGCGTTATTTGATTATCAAAAAGAAACAGGAGATACAAATGTAAGCCCAAAATTAGAGCAAGGAAAAGAATACTTGCTACAGCATCACCTTATAAAAAGACTTAATAGCGATAAGCCTATCACCCAACATATTTTAGATATCTCATTCCCAGAATCATATAATTTGAATATCGTTGAGCTAATCAGGTTTGCAGGCAATGTAAATATATTGAATGACCCCCGAACTAAATACGCCGTAGAATATTTACAAGATAAAAAGGGTAAAGATAAAGCCTGGAGAGTCAATTATCGCTACAAGTCACAAGGATATATGGTATTTGATAAAACTCACAAAGCTGCTGATTGGACCAGCCACATTATTAACCATGCATTGAATAGCCGAAACGGTTTCTAGCAAAAAAGTCACACCGAACCATAACGACACTGTATTACAAGCTCTTGCTCAATACCCCCTACTGGGCGCATGGGTACAGCACACAACATGACTAATTTAGCAGCGTTTTTATTGTCTGATTTATCCAACAAGGTTACTAAGCAGGCTATTTCTACCGATGCTGACTATGCGATTAAAAGACAACAGGGCTAACCGAAAACCAGATAAATCAGAGTCTTTAATGAAGGTTTGGAATCTATATATTCCAAATTCGAATGGCATATGTCGGTACAGTGGCTTATCTAAATAATAAGTCCAAAAAAGAGGCGCCAAACATGCCGATCTTATCCAAACCTTCATTAACAGGGGCCCTGTCCTTTGCCCTAAGTGCTGCTGCCATGACAACGGCCCTGACACCTGCGCTGAGCTTGGCTGATAAGGCCCCTAAAAAACCCAATATCGTGGTGATTCTGGCCGATGACCTAGGCTACAGCGACCTTAAGTCTTATGGCAGCGAAATAGACACCCCCAACCTAGACCAGTTGGCCCAAGAAGGCCTGAGCTTCAGTAATTACCATACCAGTGCCAGCTGCGCCCCTACCCGCGCCATGTTGCTATCAGGGGTAGACAGTCACCGTGCAGGGGTGGCCAACATTGCCGAGGCCAAAACCGAATCTCAAGCTAATTCGCCTTTTTACAACGGCACCCTTAATCAAAATGTGGTGACCATTGCCTCATTACTAAAAGATCAGGGTTATCACACCTATATGGCCGGTAAATGGCACCTAGGCTACAAAGATGAAGCCCTGCGCCCTATTAACCGTGGCTTTGAGCAAACCGTGATGATGCCCTACTCAGGGGCGGATAACTGGCAGCAACGATCTTACCTGCCCAACTACCCAGAGGCCGAATGGTTTGCCAACGGTAAAAACATCACCTTGCCAGATGATTTTTACTCTTCAAAATACATCGTCGATAAAAGCATTGAGTTTATTGATAGCAATAAAGATGACGACAAACCGTTTTTCTCTTATGTGGCCTTCCAAGCGGTGCACATTCCTGTGCAGGCACCAAAAGAATATACCGATAAATATTTAGGCAAATACGATGGCGGCTGGGGTGAATTAAGAAAAAAACGCCAAGCGGCTGTTAAAGAATTAGGCCTAGTCCCAAAAGACGCCAAGATGATGGACGTGGCCACCACTCAAGATTGGAATGCGTTATCGGAAGAAGATAAAAAATATCATTCAAAAAGCATGGCGGTTTACGCAGGCATGGTGGACTCCATGGACGCCAATATTGGCCGCTTAGTGCAACACTTAAAAGACATTGGTGAATATCAAAATACAATTTTTATCTTCACATCCGATAACGGCGGCGAAGCCTCTGACCCTGGTTCCATGTCACCGTTGTTTCCTGTGTGGTTATCCATGGAAGATTACAATCAAGATTATGAAACCCTAGGCGAAAAAGAAAGCTACAACTACATAGGTGCCAGCTTTGCCAGTGCGGTGGTGGGACCCCTTGGCCATTATAAATTTTATTCCGGTGAGGGCGGTTTACGCGTGCCCATGATCATCACAGGTCCTGCATTAGATGAATCTTTAAAAGGCACTTGGAATGATTCTTTTACCTATGTTAAAGATCTTGCCCCTACTATTTTACAGCTCACCAACACCCAGCATCCGGGTACCCAATACAAGGGCAAAACCGTTGAACCCATGACAGGTAAAAGTTTACTGCCCATCGTAAAAGCACAAAGTGAAAGCGTCTATGGCCCCAAAGATAATATTGCTTATGAGATTGGCGGCAACGCGGCTTTGTTTCAAGGGGATTATAAAATCATGTTAAACCGCCCCAAACTGGGCGATGGACAGTGGCACCTGTATAACATCGTCACTGATCCAGGTGAAACCCAAGACTTACGCAAAGAAAAACCTGAATTATTCAAAGAGTTAAAACTGGCTTACGCCCAGTACGAAAAAGACAATGGCGTATTGCCCGTGCCTAGCGATTACGACCAACGTAGGCAAGTGATTGATAACGCCATTCAGGTGCGGGTGATCAAGCCTATTAAGGAGTTTTTTGGTTCAATTTTTTGAGGTTAACAAAATAACATTTTTCACTAACGGTTTGGTGTATTCCTAAAACGTAACAGGCTGATAAATATTATCAGCCTGTTACGTTTCCTAATTTTTCTCTTTCACACTCTCTCCCGCGGCTACGCTGTTCAGTCTTATCTCATTAAAGTGTCCAAGCTTCACCTTTGTGCAATTCTTTTGTGGTCGGCTCAGAATAAGTGACATCTATATTTCCTAACGGTTTAGGGAAAGTTATTTTCAGTTTATTAAGGTCTTCTTTTTTACTGATTTTAAAGTCAAAATTAAAAACCTGATAATATCTTCGATCACTAAAGGTATAAGGCGTACCTTTATTTTTTGATGAAAATTTCTGTTCAATAAATTGCTTTTTAACCAATTCAAATACCCGCTCTTGGCTAGGGTAACGCTTATTAAGTCCAATAAGCCCCTTGTCTTTTTTAACTTGCAGCTGCTTGTCAAACAATTTAATCACTTCACTATATAACAACCCAAACTTTTCCTTTGGAAGCGATGCCACCACAGGTAATGCATAATTCTTCGAGCTATGATTAAGCAATTTAATGAAATCAAATTGCACTTGTATTTCAACTAAATTGTGCGGCCTAAGTTTAATCTTAGAGCTGGCAGACACCAAACCATGACCATAAGCTTTAAAAGCCATAAGACTAATAATAAACAACCAGGTAAAACGATAAACAACTTTCATATAATACTTCTCAGTGGAATTAGAGGGCATTTAAGATGTTGTTACACCTTAAATGCCCCTTACGTTTATTACAGGGTATTTCCGAAGGGGGTAAAACTAAGCGTTTCTTGTGATATCACCTTAGTGGCGCACAATGTTTCTGTTTCGTCAGTGTCGGTCACACTTAAGTCTGAACGGTACCTAAATTCAAAACAGCTGGCATCCTCTCGGTATTCACTGTCTGTATTATCTAGAATGCGCCATAAAATTCCAGCAGAAACGCCTTCGTGTAAATAGGTCGTACCGGTTTGATTAATGTCTGCTTTTGGATACAACTCTGTCATGCTATAGATTTTAGATTGGAAAAGGGTCTCGTAACTATTCGTCACGGCAACACTTGAAACCTGCCCCACATTTTGGCCAATCCAGCCGACTCTGTCCGCTGAGTTTTCCCAGCTCCAACCATCCACTTGCAAATTAGGTGAAGACAAATCTTGAAGCTCGCCCATAAAACATCCAATGGTATAAGGCGTATCTTTTGTTGTGTAATAAACATAACCCGACACTTCACCGTCACCATTAACGTCATATGCATTACATTCATTTAAAGGGTTACTGCCATCAATAACATCCGCAGGACGGTAATCAAGGTGCTCATAACGTCCGCCCCCATAATTCGTGTCAGTAATATTACTGGTGGTCGGCACATTTTCATTATCAAATACGGTGCCTCCTGATTGACCAAAATACAAAGGTAAGCCATCTAACATATAGGCAATGGGTTTACTGGGGTCTTGCACATCCATCAAGCAAATAGGCGAGCCATGTAAGTGATAGCCATCGCCATTAGGGGCATGACCATGGCACTGATCTATAGAGCCAAATACAATCATATCAACGGTTCTGTCTGATCCATCATTTGGGCCACACGTCATACCTTCAGTTTGTTCTGAAGCCGAATGCTTTCGATAGGTCGACAATATTTTAATGCCATCTACCGAGGTTCCCCTAGCAGGGTTATCCATGCACCACATATTACTCTGTGGGTTTTCAAAAAACTCCGTGCTGTGAAATATCGGTTCAATAGGAAAGGCAAAGCTATCGCCTTCAGGCAGTGGAATTCTGCCTATCCATTCAGAAGCGCCGACCAGCGGCTGGTCTGCTAACAAACTAGATTTTGAGCCAGTAGCCACATGGGAAGAAACACCAATGGTATTGTTCGCTTCATCACAAGCGATGATCTTATGCTGAAAAGAATATTCATTTAAATGGGATTTTTTTTCTTCACAGGTAGATGGCACCGATGTGGGAACATGTAAATTAGCCGCTAACGAAGCGGCATCCCAACTTACTCGCCTCGTGGTTAATGTTTGTTTTGAAGACGAAGCGGCCTCAATTAAGGCAAGCACTTCGCTATTGGTGGCGTTATCAGCCAGCTCAAGTTCTTCGGTCAGTGCAAATAGTGTAAACGTATAAAACGTCTCTACCCCTGCGCCCAGCGCACATGGCGCCGAATAAGGTATTACAACATTCCCGATGGAGAAATCTCCAGCAGGCAGCGTATTAATAGCAGGGTTAATGTTGGTTAAAGCAAATTGCATGGCAATGGTATTATCACTATTAAGCGAGTGCATCGTTAACGCTAAAGATTGTGCTGAATCGGGAATACCAGACCAAGATAATAGAGGCGACACACCATCGTTGGCACCGTAACAGGTATACGCCAAAGGTAAATTATAAAAAGTACTGCCAGTATTTTTAAAAGCAGCGCTGCTAATCTCCATGCTTAAGTCATTAACACCATCATCAACAATCACCCCCACTGAGTCGGTGCTAGTAGAAATGCCATCGCTTACCAAAAATTCAAGTATATAATTTCCTTTTACTGAAGCTGTAAACTGAGTTTGTGCCGTTGAAGTGCTGCTCAACAATTCTGCTGAGCCTTCCGGTTGACTGGTGATAGACCAAACATAACTTAATGCATCGCCATCTGCATCGCTACCTACGCCATTTAATGTCACATGGGAATTGACTAAGACAGCTTGGTCGTCTCCTGCATAAGCGACAGGTGCCAAATTTTCAATCACGACGACAGGTATCGGATCCACCGTATTACTATCATCATTATTACCTTCGGCATCATCTCCGCCTCCTCCTCCGCCACAAGCCGTTAATAAAATAGGCGTTAAAATAAATACTTGAAGATAGTGACTTATTTTTTTTATCCGTATAGTCAGCATTTTTTTCCTTATGATTTAATCTTAAAAAATGAAATTGATTTGAATATTTTATATTTAGAAGTGATGTGAAATTATAATTAATGATTGCAAAAAAAGATCTACCATCCCAGCCACGTCAATTTATAAAATGAATCAATGATGGTTATGCGTCATCATCACGCCATCTTTAACATCGGCCGAAACTTTCACCTCCCCCGCATGCTGAAACTTTAGAGTTAGGGCAACCTGATCACCCACTTTAGGCACCTTTTCGATATCAAGTAGCATAATATGAAGGCCTCGCGGTTCTATTAATAGCGAGCCCTGGGCTGGAATACCAAGCTCATTTACTGGACGCATCATTTCCAACCCATTTTCAGTAAAATACTCGTGTACCTCAGCTGAGGCGGCCAGTGGCGAATGAACACTCAATAAACGATCTTCATTTTCACTATTATTGTTAATGGTCATGTAGGCCACCGAATTTTTAACCGTGGGCGGTAAAGCTCTTACCCAAGCGCCCTCTATTTCTATTTTGGGCGCTATTAATTTATCAGTCTGAATTGCTACTGGCTGAATAATAGATTTATCTTTAATCAACCACCGTGTATCGGCTAATAATTTGTCTAACTCCTTTTCAATTTTGTAATGGCCCCGAAGCCGACCTTGTTGATCAATCAGAAAAACCGAGACTGTGTGCCCAAAAATATATTTACTGCTCGAATTTAATTCATGCTTTTTAAAGGAGCTATGATATTGCATAGCAACCGCTTTTATCTCGTCAATAGTGCCTGTTAACCCCATGAACGTGGGATCAAAGTACGAAAGATATTCTTTTAATGCCTCAGGCGTATCACGTTCAGGGTCAATGGTGATCAGAAGGTTTTGCAGCTCACTGGCATCCTCACCTAGCTGCGTCATTAAATGCTTCTGCTGATTCAGTGTCACAGGGCAAATATCAGGGCAACTGGTAAAACCGAACGACATAATCACGACCTTACCTCTGTAATCAGATAATTTAGCGCCTACTTTATTATGGTTTAGCAAGCTGAAGTCGCCACCAAAATCCAGTATCGGAAGTTTATTAGCATAAAGGCTTCCACTAAAAATGGTTATAATCGATATAGCGCTATAACTGATGATTATTCTTAGCTTGGATAAAAAGATCATTTTGTTCACGTTAGCCTCTCTAAACTTATTTTTATGTGAGTTCTCATAATTAATTTAAAAGTTGATACCCGCTTTTTCTTTAACATTTAATGGATAAAAACATTATTCAATCACCGTCCACTGCCCCATCATGCCTTCATCTTCATGGGGTAAAATATGGCAATGAAGCATGAAGGGAGAGTCGGCATAGGAGTAAAAGCTAAACTCTTTAATAATGTACATATATTCGTCTTCACGTATTTGTACCACGTCTTTCCAACCTTGCTCACTGGGTGTCAGGGGAATCTCAGCCCCCTCCGTTAAGTCACTATTTTTTACAACACGCTTTAATACTTGAAAAGATCCATCGTGAACATGAAACGGATGGGACAGTCTTAACCCGCTATCAGCCGACACTCGCCATACTTCTGTGGCACCGTATTGAGGTGATAAATTAATAACATCCATTTTCATTTGTTCAGAGCGGCCAGAGTTATCATATTCAATGGCATTGGCATTTTTTAATGAGAAGTTTCTGGGAAATGCTAAATTGTAAACCTCTGCATCACTTGGATTTAAAGTGACAATAGCGTTATCGGACCTTAAATTCGCAGGTATGGCAGTTACTTTATTCGTATTGTCGGTACCACTGGCTGTGAATTCAAAAATATCATAATTTTTAGTGTCAAGATTATCTTGGTCACCGGTTACATCAATATTTCGATCATCTAGCCCAAGGGTAATTAAATCTAACTCTGTGCCGTAATGCCTTACCGTATAAGTGCTGCCCTGCGCTGCATTGGTTAAATCAATTAGAATTTCATTACGTTCGCCGTTGTACATTAATAAACGAGTCACTTCAGAAGGCTCATTTAACAAACCACCGTCTGTACCTACTTGGTAAAATGCTACTTCATTACCATTTGAGTCTTCTATTCCCAAATTATAACTTCTTGCCGCCGCACCATTTAAAATCCTTAACCTAATAACTTGCCGAGGGTAAGTAAATTTGGCTTTGTACTGGCCATTCACCACTTGAGCCGCACCTTTAAATGCATTTACAATCCCCCCTACACTGCCATCAGGATCAAGCACACAGTCGTCGCTATCGCTCATGGTTTCTGTGACAGAATTTGATCTAAGGCTAATATCACCCAGACCTTTATCTTGAATAACGATGGGCAAATCATCCACACCATAGGTATTGGGAATGCTGGGGTTTTGAGCTGGATTTTTTACGATGATCATACCGGCCAAACCGTTGTAAACATGCTGCGCGGTAATGCCTTCTGCATGGGGGTGATACCAAAAATTGGCACTGTCATTGACCATGGTAATATCAACCGTCCAGGTAGTGGGATTAACATTGCCCATATGGTCTAGCGCATCAGGCGCGTGGGTTGAATTAATCATTTGATGTGGCCCACCATCTTTCTCACCTAAAAGACTCAAGCCATGCCAGTGCACGGTGGATTTAACACCCTCGCCTAAACTAGTATTCGTTCCATCATGAAGGTTATTCGTAACGTGAATTCGATAATTTTTACCTTTAATCATTTTTAACATGGGGCCTAAAATAAAATTACTTTTTTCTCGGCCATCATTAATATTAAACCCCCATGTGGTACTGGGGAGGTGCGCACTGGTAAAGCCATCACAAAAATCGGTACTGCCCACATCCATAGACAAATGCATTTCAATTAATTGAGTTACCGTCGTGGCATCGCCATGGTTATCGATAAAATCATTAACGCTCCCCACCTCTTCTCCTTCATATAATTCAGGAACCGGTCCGCTCTGGATAGGTGTCGGCGTAGGCGTAGGAATTGGTGTGGGTGTGGGAATTGGTGTGGGCGTAGATTCTGGGTCAACGTTTTCCAATCTAACGTTAACCCTATAGATATTTGAACTTGCACTCGTTGAATTAACACCTGTTGAACCTGACAAACTAATTTCAAAATAATTATCCCCTTCACTTAAAATGAAAATACGGCTTATTTCATTAATAGCTGAGGGTATTCCATTTATTTCCACCGTAATATTGTCATTTCCTTTTGGGGTAAATGTAATTTCATTCTCATTAGATGACACATTGTAATCGCTATTAATCGTCGTAAAGGCTGGAGTCAGCCCTTCAACAGAAACCCCTAAATCAGTAAGAAATACAGTGCTCACATCCTCTAGATCTGGATTCAGGGAGGATTCGCTGTTGTCATGATCACTGCCACATCCAGAAATAAAACAGGCCATGAGTGTTAAGTAAGGAATGAGTACTCTTATCACGCGCAGTCTCTCAATAGGTAATTCATGAATTTAATACTCATAGTTATGACAATGTATAATCAGTGATAATTTATAATCAATAATGATTGAAATATTCATCACGCCATTTCTCCGCTAGTAGACCGATTAAATGCCTTCATCAAACAAATAGGTCCTTGGATTTACGAAGATAGTAAATTAATGGCTTTTGCCCTTTAGTGAGGCATCTCTCATTTTAATTTACATTTTTGGCCTTTTAGTCCCAAATAATTTATAGGAACTGCTAAATATTAATGCGAAGCTTAAATAGGTCCGCCTTTAGGCTCTGTATATCGAATTTAATGGCCCATAATCATAAAATCGTTCATTAATCTGAATGCGAACTTAATCACGGCCCAATACTCAATTTGGGCATATAATCCCAAACATGTCCGAAAGTATTGAATCTGCGACTAAGTTCGCCCTAGCCAGACTGCTGCGCCCTTTAGTAAAACTGCTGATTAAGCAGGGCGTGAGCTATGCCAGTTTTGCAGAGGCCACTCGCCGTTTATTCATTGATGTGGCCGAACAAGATTTTAAAATACCGGGCAAGAAACAAAGTTTGTCTCGTATTTCTGTGCTCACCGGCATTAATAGAAAAGACGTGGCAAAAATTTTAAAAAATGATCAAAGCCAAGAAGACAAAACGGTTATGCCAGCCAATAGACCCTCTCGCATCATTCAGGAATGGCTAAGAGATAAACGTTTTACTAACGAATCAGGGGCACCCAAACCCTTACATTTTGAGGGCGGCGATAATAGTTTCTCAGAATTAGTGCGCTTGTATGGAGGCGATGTTACGCCTAGATCTATGTTAGATGAATTAAATCGGGTGGGGGTCATTAGTCGTAACCCTCAACAACATTTAATGCTGTGTTCAAGTGCGTATGTGCCACAACAAGATTTAGCCGAAAAAATAAACATATTAGGACGAGCCAGCGGTGATTTATTTTCTACATTAGATCACAACCTTGAACACCAGCAGTTTCGCTCTCGTTTACAGCGCAGTGTGGCCTACAGCAATATCCCCGCAAAAAACCTCAATCAAATTCGCATGCAAAGTAAAGAAGAGTGCGAGCAGTTTTTACTGCATATAAACCAATGGCTCTCGCAGCATGACGCCCATGTTAACCCTGACATGAAAAGTGATGAAACCGCACGGGCCGGTATCGGTATTTACTATTTTGAACAAGTAAACCAAGAAGAGACCACATCATGAGCATGATGTTAAAATTCATTTTATTTGCTTTTATTATCACCACCTATGTAATGGTGAACCCATCTGTTACTTGCCACAACGACTGTGAAGTTATTTTTAAGGGGCCCTTATACCCAAGCACTCATACTGGCCCCTTAATAACAGCCAATGAACAGCAAGTACCCAAAGCGGCTTCATTAATTAAAGCTGAACCAAACGATAAATTAAGTTTCATCGATCAACACAATAAACTACCAGCCCCCCACTATTCTCTGGCTCATGACAAAGCCCAACAAAATATTGTTGAAGGGGGCACCGGAAAGATTGGCGATACTCGCAAGCTATTTGAATTTAATAATGAGCCCTTAACGCCACAACAAGAAATCCAAAAACAGGGTGAAGAAGAAGATGGCATTGAAGGAACTGGCAGAATGGCTCTTGGCAATGAACACCTTATTGCCTACGGCCCTATTTCTAGGTTCGGCAGTATCTATGTAAATGGTATTCGCTACCAAGTTAGCCAAGCTCAAATGGAGTTCGTTAATGAGCCAGCGCTATCACAACTAAGTGTTGGCATGATGGTAAAAATACAAGCCGACTGGCACTCTCAAAATAACCGCTCATTTAATGCTCAAAAGGTTTGGTTTGACTTGCAATTAAAAGGCCCCGTTACTGCTATCGCATCCACCAGCTTGGGCGCTCAGCTCACTATTTTAGGGACGCAGGTGAATATAAATGAAGATACCGTGCTGGAAAATTTAGCGTTAAAAAATATCAAACCAGACCATGTATTAGCCATTAGCGGTATAGCCGACACTGATGGCAGCTTACTGGCCACGCATATCTCTCGGCGTTCATTAACACTAAACGCCAACCAAGTGCTGGAAATAGAATCTAAAGTATTATCCGTTAATACCGCACAGCAGCGTATTTCCATTAATGGAATTGAGTTACACACTGACAATGCCAAATGGAAAAACACCTCTATTCAGGCACTAAAATCTGGGGATACTATAGAAGTGCTAGGTCATTACGACAACGCTAACAGTCGCCTTAATGCGATTTCCATTAAACTTAAAAAAGCCAATCTAAGTTTGATCAACGGTACCAAGCTTAGCGTTGATGGCATTATTAACCTTTATCAATCAGACCAAAACTTTTTCATCAATGGGCAGAAAAGCAATGCTGGCAATGCTGAGTTTTTAGGCGGTGATGGCTCAACACTGAATAACAGGGTGCGCATTAAGGCAAATGGTCGAATCGATCAAGATGGTGTATTCATCATACGCACCGTTGAAATTATTCGACCGACCAATGCCAGCATTAAGGCCACTGTTATTTCAATTAATCCCAATTCAGGGGAGATTGCTCTTCTGGGCGTAAACGGATACACAAAACAAGGCACCTTGTTTCAATCCAAACTGGCCAGCAGTAATAAATATTTCAATATTAATGATATATCCCCAGGGGACTGGGTAGAGTTAAAAGGGAAGTGGTCTGAGAATAAATTTAATTTAAACGCCGTTAATGCCATTAACCCTCAAAAAAAACAAGTATTAAAGGGGCAAATTGAAATTGATGAAAATGGTAAAATCAGCATTTTAGGCATCCAGCTATTAGCCAACACCCTACTAACCGATGAACAAACTTCGAATTTGGAAAGTGGAGATTTTGTCTTAGCCAAGGGACAAATGCTAGATGCTGACACCTTTAACGCAGACAGTCTTACATTAGAATAGCTTTTACAGTATCACCTCACTAAGGGCGACAGTTTAGCGTGGCTTGATTAGCACTTCTTATAAATTTAGCGGATGATTGTGGTTTTAAATAAAAACCATAACCGCGCTTTAAATAGGGGGTGAATTTAATTGTGCTGTCATCGGTACGGCTTATCAAACTTTTATACACCACATCTGGCAGAGCTACCACGGCGACTCGCCCAACCAATAACATATTAAATAAGCCCGAATAATCATTATGGCGCAGAATATTTTTAAAACCTTGGCGCTGAACATAGGAGTCTTGCGGAGAACCCAACTTTACCCCTAGACTTATTTTTTTATTAGAGGTGTCTGGCAAAGCACTCTTATAGACCCAATAATCTTCAATCTCCTGCACCGCTTGCGACTCTATTAATAAAGCACGGCGTTCTTGGGTAAAACCCATGGGGAAAATAATATCGATTTTATTATTATGAGTCTCTTCAATGAGCCGAGCAGTGGGATAGCTTTTCCAACGAATGGGTTGCTGTAACTGTTTAGCAAAACAGGTTAAAAACTCCACATCCCCATGGTCACCGGCCACCAGACCTTGCTGATCAATATAAAGAGATGGCAAGGTGGCAGGAATACCGCCTTTTAGGGGCTCTGCCTTCACAAGCTCCATATAACAAAACGCTATTATAGCTATACAGGCCAAGCCTTTCATGCAAAGGTCTCCTTACTCATTAGCCTAGTATAGATAGCTCAAGTCAGATTTCACCTTAAACAAAATCTAACTCAATATTTTATAAGCCCCCACCCATTAAGGGTGCACCACACAGCCACCTATAATGTCGCCATTCCACTTGGCTTTCATGGCCTCTTTAATCTCAGCCAATTCATAGGCGTGAGAAACATAGGGTTTAAGTTGGCCGCTATGAACCCATCCCATAATTTTTTCCAACCGCTCAGGGCGGATACTGGCGTCGTGTTGAGTGGAAATCACCGTAGGACAACCCATTACTTTCAGGCCTTTCATCATAATAAGGTTCGTGGGTAACATATTGGCATTGGGCGCGCCTCTTTGGCCTTTGCCTTTTGACACAAACGGCGTTGACGCCCAACCCACCACTAAAAAGCGCGCACCAAAACTCACACAACGCATGCTCTCTAGAGAAATATCTCCCCCTACCCCGTCGTATACCACATCTACGCCACGGCCATTGGTTAAGGCCTTTACTTCATCGCGAAAACGCCTGACACCACTTTCCCCTGTTGGGGCCTTACAGTTAATCACGTGATCGGCCCCTTGTTGTTTCACTATTTCAAGCTTTTCATCACTGCGTCCAGTGGCAATCACAGTGGCACCCAAAATTTTTGCAATGTGCACTGCCGCTAATCCAGTGGCCCCACTTGCCCCGTGAATCAATACGGTTTCACCTTTTTGTAATTGACCGCAAGCCACCAAACAATGATAAGCGGTTTCGTAACTGCCCAATAAATTGCAGGCCTCATCATATGAAAAGCCGTTTGGAATAGCGCGTATGGCCGCAATGGGTGCCACCGCAAACGACGCAAAACCACCGTACTGCTGGTAATTGCCTGGTGAGCGCGGCCCAGCCACAAAACCATCCACCAATACTCTGTCACCCAATTTTGCTTGGCTTTCATCAATGCCTTCACCTAACCAAATAATTTCGCCGCTGTATTCAAGCCCTGGGGTATAAGGCAAAGGCGGCATGTGCTGGTATTGGCCGCTGCTCATGAGTAAATCCACCCAACCCACTGCCGAGCTTTTCACGTTAATAATCACATCTTTACTGCCCAAGGTAGAAGTATCAGGCATGGCTTGATCTTCAAGATATAGATTTTTTTCAACCCCCTCCATTGGATTTTCAGCAAACTGTGCAATGCGCACGCGACGGCCGCTGGTATTTAAAAAAGGGGCCGAGGTATTTTGTTTAGGTAATTTATTGGTGGCATCAGCCATGGAATTAGGCATCTTGAGTAGCTCCTTGGCTGTGCATTGATGAATTTAATGTCACTTTATTTAATGGCGAATTAATTTCTGATGTGAGTTTTTTAGATCCGCTATTACCGATATTATTTCGTGTTCTTATAGCCCCTTTAAAACCTTCCATGATATCCCTAACCGATTCAATGCTGGTAATGCGCTCGACACTTTTTCCAGCCTGAAAATAATCTTTGTACCCCATACCCTCTTTGGCAGAGCGTTTAAATTTCCAGATTGATAAAATAGCGTAATAAGTGCGGGCCCAGTGCTTGGTTTTTCGACCCTTCAAAAGCATTCGCGCAATAGGACCTGCATGGGTACCCATTTTCTTAACCGACTCAGTTTCAATAATGGCACAAGGCACCCCAGAGATTTTATCGGTTAACACAATGTCTTTTTCAGTGGCTGTGACAATGGAATTTTTATAATCCATATGCGCTTGGCACTCTTTAGCGGCAATAAAGCGCGTACCCAGTTGTACTCCTTGGTACCCCATATCTAAAACTTCCAGCATGTCATTTTCATCACCAATACCCCCAGCACATAACACCGGCACACCTAAATCATAAGTTTCACTGTAAAGTTGTTTGGCACTTAATGTTCCAGCGTGGCCACCGGCGGCCTCATTCACACAAATAAGCCCGTCTACCCCAGCCTGCAATGCGCGCTTAGCCCATTTTCGAGAGGTTATATTGTGATAAACAATGCCCCCTTTTGCGTGGGCTTTGTCTACCGCCCATTGAGGATTGCCAAGGGCCGTCACAAAAAAGCGCACTCCTTCTTCTAATGCAATGTCCATCCACAATTTCATACGCTCTTCATAAGCGCTCACGGATTTCTCTACTATCACATTTAAACCAATGGGTTTATCGGTAAGGGATTTAATAAATTTGATGCCTTCACGAAAATCATGCTGATGAGCATATACCATGGCAATGGGCTGAATGATGCCTATGCCTCCCGCCTCAGATGTAGCCGCCACTAATTCAGGGTTACTGCACGGGTACATGGCTCCGCAAATAATGGGGGATTCAATGCCTGCCTGTTGTAAAAAAAGATTGCTGTTATTGGGTGTTGGCACTGACATGTTTATTCCTTATTTATTATTATTTTCTAATCGCGTAACCAGTTGCTCGAGTCGGTCTAAATTCACTTTGTATTGATCAATGGGCTGCGGCTTTAAACCGTTTAACACAATACTTAATATATCTTGGGTTAATGAATCAGCATCTAGGGTGGTTTTATTGCTACTGAGTACATTCCAAGCTGAATGCTCTAAGCCGCCAAAAATCATGTCGCGCACCGTTTTAGAAGCGATGTCTGTGCGTATTTCATTATTTTTTTTGCCGTCATCAATCACTTTTAATAATATTTCACTGTAACGGCGAGTATGTTGGTGCATGTCGGAATGGGGGTAATTATTTAACGGTCGTATTTCTTGAAGCAGTAAGCGGCACAGGCCAGTGTCTTCAAAAAAGGTTTGAATATGACGGGTAATTAAAACCCGCAATTGATTTTCAATGCCTTTAATGCCCGCCAAACTGTTTTCTGCTTTTTCAATTGATGCTTTATAAAAACCCGAGACCACACCGGCCAACACATCTTGTTTGTTGGCAAAGTGCTTATAAATAGTTCCCTCTGCCACCCTAGCCCCTTTAGCAATCTCGCTCATGGCGGTTTTTTCATAACCCTTAACAGAGAAGATGGCATGGGCTGCGGCCAGAATATCCGATTCTCGCACCGCTTTTGGTTGGCGTGTTCTGCCTACGTCTTTCACTTCTAGGCTCATTAGTGAGTCCAATTTATTAATCACCTCACAAAACTACCCCTTTAGTGACTACAAATCTAGCCAAATGTGTAATTACCGATCACCCTTTAAGAAATACACCACAATAAGTGAGTTATCCTCACTAATAGTGTTTTGCCATACGTCATCCTATTTACTTTCACTCACGCCGAGATGAGAGAGTTCGCCAATAGCACGCCTAACACGCTTGGATATTCATGAATCGATTTTTCAAGGGAGATACACTCAGCTTTAGTACGCTGATATTTTCACTATTTGATTCCAGCAGGAAATATCAAAAAAACATTTCAGCCATCTCTATAGTCATCACTATCGCCAGCACGCAGTGTTGGTGTTTGTTAAATATTTAGTTTGATACTTCTATGGAGAAGACAATGAGTAAGCCAGTATTTTTAATGATCGAAGCCACCCCAAACCCAAATGAAATGGAGGCACTGCAAGCCTATCAAAGTAAGACCCCGGCCATTGCTAAGAAATACGGCGCTGCGCCAGTGGCCACCTATGATGTAGACAGCGCCTTAAACGGTGACAAAAAACCTGGAGTATTTGCAGTACTTTCATTCCCAAACCGAGAAGCCATTGACGGCCTGTTCAGTGACCCAGATTATTTGGCCATCGTTGCGCTACGGGATCTTGGCTTTAAGGATGTGCGTTTTTATGTGGTGAACGAACGCATTTAACTCACCCTTAAGTGTTCCCTATGAGTACCACCGAAAACCAAAGCTGACTCTTGGTGGTGCTGACTAATTTTAATATTCAAAACATTGTAGGCTAAATAGCCAGCTCTAGAACCTGCTACTTGAAATTTTCACGAGCCATAACCCTTACTAATAGTAGAGCTCTAAACATCTGCCAATAAGGTGCCCCCACGATCAATTAGTAGGGGTTAGAGGTAAGTTCTGATAAAATCCTTGTCCCCAACAATCAATTTGATTGAACTGGGCTTACCTAAGACTAGGATTTATTTTGACTCATAACGACACTTTACAACTTATCCTTAGCACCTTTGATTTAGATGACAGCACCGTCATTAAAATATTCTCATTGGCCGATTTCAATACAACGCAACAGCAAATCAGTGCTTGGGGTAAAACTGAAGACGATGAGGCTAACATTGAACTTAAAGATTCAGAGTTAGCAACATTTCTTAATGGCTTTATTAATTTTAAACGCGGTAAACGGGATGGCGCGCAACCAAAGCCGGAAACCTACTTAAACAACAACATGATATTCCAAAAATTGCGCATCGCCCTTAACTTAAAGTCTGAAGATATTTTAAATATACTAGAATATGCCGACATCAATTTAAGCAAGCATGAATTAAGTGCGTTTTTCCGCAAGCCTGAAAACAAGCATTATAAAGACTGTACAGATAAAACTTTACAAGGTTTCTTATTCGGCGTGCAGTGCCAATTGTAAAAAATAATCACCCGTTAGAACATCAAACTTTATTGAGTTGGCCGCCTGTACTCAGGGGGCCATTTATTTTATCGTTAACATTTTATCTCCCTATAACTGTCATACATGAATATTGAATTCGCCTATGATTCACAACATAGAAAAACTTCGGAAAAACATCGAAATAGAATTATAAGGAAGGTAAGAGCTTTCCTCGATTTTTCTAAATGAAAATTGACAATATGCTCAAATATCGCAGCTTGATTGAAACTGCTTAAATAAATTAAGTAAAATAAAAAATTTTAAGGGGGTGAGAGACGAGTTTGGAAGTCTTATCTATCTACACTCTCGTTAGGGGGTAATTTGAAATTTTCTTTCATCATAATATCAATATTTAGTTTAACTGGGTGTCTAGGCGTTTCGTTAATAAGTCTCAATTAGAAAGCTTATCCAGCTGAAAATGTCCATCTAGTAAAATTTGAGCCTACTGCAACTAATTAGTACGGTAAAGAAAAAATCGAGCATAAATGGTGCGGTCCTTTCATGTGAATGTATGGGCTTAGGCCTTGATTATGAAGGAAATTTTTTATATGGAAAAATATAGGTGAAACAGTACATCTAATCGAGTAGCGAGAGTTTCTAACCCTCAGCCTCTACTTCATCCTGCATGCACTCACGTAAACCAGAGTGCACAGGGCACTTCATTTAAAAGGTTTAGCCCTCTAAATTAGCATCACACACTCTGCAACCGTCCAATGACCTACTCTTTAGTTTTAATTTATCCCCAAACTTGATGTCAGTTCTTGATTCCAAGTCTACCGCGTCTTGCTATCAACCCTTACCGACGCCTATAGTGGTAAAATGATTTATCTATAAAGCAAATACCGATTGTATTTTAGGAGTTGGTAGCAAATAAAATTTATTGCTACGAAAGCCGCATTAACGTTTGTTTAATCGCCTATTTTCTCTAGCGTCTTTGGATTAATTCTCGCACTCTTTAAAAGCGAAAAACCATCCAATAAGAAATAGCCTAGACGTTAATTTTGGAGGTTTTAACCACATAATTTCTTATTGTATTAATCTAAATTTTGACACTATTCCGTGGCTAACTCTGAACTTTTAGATCATTTACGCTGGCCCTTAATACAATAAAAACCAGACCATGGCGTCGTTATTTTGTGCCAACTTGCCCCCTAACACCCTTTAGCTGCCTTGTGCGCTTTATATACAATTCCCTATTGACCCCACTTAAAAACAACAATAAGATCTTTTATGTAAACGATTACACGATTTTGCAAAATCAAGGAAACTATTACCCCTGTATTTAAGGGAAAATTTCACCGAACGTATTTCAATAAAAATAAAACTATATAGTACGGAGATATTACTATGAAAATAATAACGAGGCTTTTATGCCTCGCAATGTATTGTATTGTCTTTTCCACACAAACCTATGCTGGCGCCTTTGTTCATCTTTTTGAATGGCAATGGACTGACATTGCGAGTGAATGTGAAGATGTTCTCGGGCCCAAGGGATACGCTGCAGTCCAAGTTTCACCACCCCAAGAATCCATTGATGGAGACGAATGGTGGACACGCTATCAACCTGTTAGCTATGAAATCGCGGGGCGTTCAGGGACGCGAGAGGAATTTAGCGATATGGTTGATCGGTGTGAAGCTGTGGGCGTCGGCATTTATGTGGATGCTGTAATCAATCACATGGCCGCTTGGAATCGCGACTTCCCAAATGTACCCTATAGCCCAGATGATTTTCACAGCTGCACTGCCGATATAGACTATAGCAATAGCTGGTCAATTCAAAACTGCGATTTAGTAGGACTCAATGATCTTGAAACCGAGTCGGATTATGTGCGCGGAAAAATTGCTGATTACATGAACGATTTAATTGGTTTGGGGGTTGCGGGTTTTCGAATTGATGCTGCTAAACACATTCCAGCGGAAGACATCTCAAATATTGTTAGTCGTTTGAATGGCTCTCCTTATATTTTTCAGGAAGTTATTGGCGCCAGTGGAGAAGCAGTACAACCCGATGAGTACACATATATTGGTGCGGTAACTGAATTCAATTTCACAGACACAATAGGATGGTATTTTAAAGGCAATGGTACACTTTCTGATATCCAAAATATTGGCTCTTGGGACGGCTGGTTAAGTAGTAATAGTGCTGTAACCTTTGTGGCAAACCACGATAACCAACGACAAGATACCGACAACATTATTACGCATTTTGACGGCGAAGGCGTAAATAATAATGCCCATGTATTTACCTTGGCATGGCCGTATGGTTACCCCAAAGTTATGTCTAGCTACGATTGGGATTACAGTGATCAAGGTCCACCTAGTGTTGGCGCAAGCACCTGTTCTAACGGTTGGTTATGTGAGCACCGAAACCAAGAAATTGCTAATATGGTTGCCTTTCGCAATGCAACCGACGGCGAAAATGAAATAACAAATTGGTGGGACAACGACAGCCAGCAAATCGCCTTTGGGCGTGGAAGCCTTGGTTTTGTGGTGATCAATAATGAAGACTATGCACTCAGTAGAGCCTTTGAAACTAGCCTGCCTGCAGGTACTTACTGCGACATCGTGAATGGCGACTACAGTGATGATTCTTGCAGTGGCACTACGATTACTGTAAACGATAGCGGCGAGGCCACTATTGCAGTCAACGCTAATGGAGCCGTTGCGATTTATATCGATGCGGTTGTCACTTCAGATCCCGACGATACTATTAGCTTTACCTGCAACAACGGGTACACCTATCTAGGTCAAAGTGTTTATGTTGTGGGAGATATTAGCGAGCTAGGTAACTGGGCCCCCGAAAGTGCAGTGAAACTCGATCCAAGTAATTACCCAACCTGGACTGGCAACATTACACTGCCTACAGATACCGATGTAGAGTGGAAATGTATGAAACGCGATGAAGATGATACGTCGGCAGCTATAGAATGGGAAAGCGGTAGTAACAACTCACTAAATACCTCAACAAGCACAAGTGCACAGAGTAGCTTCTAAGAAACAATCAATACAATTCCACCTTTAATACAGGTGGAATTTCTTAGCTGTATTGCAGCTGTATAAATGAATCACCGCCAGCGACGTTATTTTGAACAACCTCTGTTACTGACTATTTAGCTCACCCTACCCGACAGACCTACAAGTTTTGAATAATATTTTCAGTTACCCCCTCAATCGCTTCCACATAACAGTTTTAGGCCTACAATTGTGTGTCAAAAAAATTATAGCTAAGTACAATTTAATTTTTCCCAGCGAAAATAATTTTCGTTACTTGCCTAACACCTGACAAGACCTCTTTAGGTTATGCACTAACCCAAAACTTCTAATTCCTCGAACAAGCCCTTGCTGTTGACTACTATTTATCGTCTAATTGCGATTTGGTTATCAAACGTATCTCTTACCCAGCTGTCACCTCAAGAGCGCTTAACTCGCAGCGCTAAGTTTCTATTTCGGCCCTACAATAGAATTTAGGATAATAATGAAAAATCTTTTTTTAACCTCCTCCTTTGCGGATGTAGCAGATTTATTTAAAAAATCTGAAAATAATTTACTTCAAGGCAAGATTGTTACATTTATCCCCACAGCCAGCCTTCACGAAGAAGTCACTTTTTACGTGGATGCAGGGAAAGAAGCTCTAGAAAAACTGGGACTCGTTATCGACATTTTGGAGATTTCCACAGCCACCCATGAAGAAATATCCCGCAAGTTAAAAAACAACGATTACATTTATATCACAGGCGGTAATAGCTTTTTCTTGTTACAAGAATTAAAAAGAACTCAGGCTGATAAACTCATAATTGAGCAAGTTATGCTAGGAAAAACTTATATTGGTGAATCAGCAGGATCAATCATCCTTTCACCCAATATTGACTATGTTAAAGATATGGATGACTTCAAAGTCACGCAAAACCTAGAGTCCTATGAAGCGCTAGGCCTTATTGGTTTTTATCCACTCCCCCATTACAAAAACTTCCCTTTTGATGACGTAACGGAAAACATAGTGTCCAAATTTGCCGGAAAAATTGAACTTCGCCCTTTCAGTAATTCTCAAGCAATATGGGTCAAAGAAGATAGCATCGAAATTTTGGCTTAACAAATTAGAACCCTTGCTTTTAGCTCTTAATCTCCCTTCCGACGTTTCGAGTTTACACTGGGCCGCCTGCATTCAGGGGCCACTTATTTTATCGTTAACATTTTATCTCCCTATAACTGTCATACGTGAGAGTTTTATCCCAATTATAAATACTTCTCTGCATTCATTTACAAACACCACACGCTAAACGCTAAAGATTAACCTTGTACGCCAGAAAAAGATCTTTCAAGTCAAGATTAACGGCAAGCCAAATAGGTATATTTTCAAGACCTATTGCAAAACAGATTTAACAGAATGGCAAACACCTCTAAAGTCGTATTAATCACAGGCGCGGCCAGCGGGCTTGGTTGGGCACTTACCCAGCGCTATTCAGCCATGAACTACAAAGTAGTCATGATGGACATTCAAGCTCAGTTACTTCAAGACAAACATGACTGGTTAATGGCTAATGGGGTAAAGGCTAACAATTTGCTTGTGGTGGTGGCTGACATTACGCAAGCAGATGCCCTCACTGAACTGGTTACAAAACTTAAAAAAACATTTGGGCGATTGGATGTATTAATTAATAATGCCGGAATTACGCATCGCTCATTGGTTGAAAAAACCCAACCTGAAGTCTTTAGCAAAGTCATGGCAGTCGATTATCAAGGGCCCGTTGAATTAGCTTTGGCTGTGTTACCCCTGTTAAAAATCACCAAAGGGTCCATCATTAATGTAAGTTCCATGGCAGGCTGGATGCCGGTGTTAGGTCGAGCCGGTTATTGCGCTGCCAAGAGTGCAATGAATCAATTTTTTGAGGTAATGCGTTGTGAAGTAAAACAGTATCAGGTAAAAATTTTAATGGTGTACCCTAGTTTTTTAAACACGCCCATTGAGGCCAATGCCTTGGGCCATGATGGCAAAAAAGCCAGTCATGCCCGCTCTATAGTGGGTGGCCTAGGCTCAGCTGAGGCCGTAGCTGACTTAATTGTAAACGCCCATAAAAAGGGAAAACAAAGGTTATTTCCCAATACATTTACCTGGGTGGCGTCAGTGCTTTATAAACTACTGCCTAATGTGTTCTTAAACCGCATGAGTAAAAAATTTTCCAGTGAATTAGATCACTAACACAATGTACCCAGATAGTGGGCTTCATAAATTTGAGCCACTGATTAAGTATGCTCCACCCTAAAAAAATTGGCTCTTAACAGGCCCATTGATATTTCGAAAAGCTATTAGAAACCCAGACTTAAATAACGGTAGCTTTTAGGGTTTTGAACTACACTCAAGACACCCTTTAGGTTTTTTATTAAGAGCACTGAATGCCCCTTCTATTAGCCATAATGTTTTTTTTCAGTAGTCTAACTTATGCAGACACACCAATTACGGTAGTTTCTGACCCTTGGTGCCCCATTCATTTGCAATGAAGCCCAACACAAACAAGGGTTAGTCATTGATTTATCTTCAGCCGCTTTAAAAGCCAGTATAAATAAATCAATACAGCTTGAATCCATGAGCTGGGCCAGATCTAAAATATTCACCCAAAAAGGCAAGCGCGATGCCATAGCAGGCATAGAAAGAACCGATAAAAACAAAGGGCTATTTACATTCCCAAAAACCTCCCTAGGACGTTCAAAAATTTGTTTATTCAAACGCAGAGGTAACCCTTGGCAGTTTTTAGATGGACCGTCGTTAAACCATCAACGCTTGGGCTGGGTTAACCATTATATTTACGGCCCAAAAGTGGATTTTCTTGACGCGCATATTGAGAAATTGCAAAGAAACAACAGTAAATTCCTCACCATTATTAGCGGAAATAATCATATCCATAAAAGACTCTTAAATATGATTATCCAGGACAGAATAGATGTTATAGCAAAAGACTACTCCGTTATTAAGCATACCATTGCCCAAGAGGGGCTGACAAAAATAATCAATATGGCAGGCTGTATAGAAAGCTCTGAAACATTTGTTTACCTTGCCTTTTCAAGCAAAATACCACATGCACAACACTACGCTGATGCTCTTGACAATGGCATTAAGGATATTATAAAAAGTGGCCAAGCGGCTAAAATACTAGCCCGTTATGGTCTAACCGTTGAAGAGTCGATTCAAGTTCATAATTGGCATTAAGCTTCAATTACATAAGAAGTTCATCACCTGCAATTCATACAGTACAATACATCACTGTGAGCAACGTATTTACTAGCGACACTATGCCTTTTGAATCATGCAAGCATGCAGCCTTCTATAAAGCATAAAACACGGCTACTGATGTTCTAACCTAAACCGCGCTTGAATTTTCTCCCCTTCACAGCCGCTCACTAAAAAACCAAGAAAGCCCACACTTGCCAATGATCATCAAACACTTTATAAATCACCTAAAATGAAGCTAAAGTACTCATGACAGCCACAGCAAAAGTGATACTATTGCCAGAATTATAAAAATCAGCCAATCTTTATGACTGTAAAGCTTCGCTCAACTACCCACACCGACCTTAGGGAAAACGGATTATCCTCAAATTACACTTGCTTTCAGCCGCTTTTATATGTGCATTTTCTAGCCAAGTATTCGCTAAGCCACTAACCAATACTCATGGAATTAACTGGTGGGTTAACATTTCTCCTTTAGGTTTAGGTAAATCGGCATCACAAACCGGTACCGTCAACCGTTCAGGTATTGGCATACGCATGGACGGCATCACTTACAATATTCGCAATGGCTATTATGAAAACACCACTTTGCTTGACTCATTAGATGAAGTGAGTGATTGCATCATCCAAATAGAATGTGAAGGTTCAGAACTTATCACTGTAGAGGAGTGGTCTGTTTTAGTGGGCAAAAGCTTTTTAAGCAAAGCATTAACTTTTTCCACGGGTCTAGGATACTCTGAAGTGGAATATGAATTTAACGGGCAAAATAACAGCAGTGAATTCAGCCTGCCCCTTGAGGTATCTTGGTCGCCTTCTAGAGATGGTCACGTCTCATTAAACATCAGCTTGGTTTCAAATATCAGTGAAGAACGCTCTTTTTATGGTTTAACGGTGGGAATGGATTTCGGCTCCCTCTGAAGCAAGCATTAGAGTAAAGCATAGAATCACTTTCACTGGTTAAGCATGCTATATTCACCATAATCTACAGGATAGCAATACACCCATTCCTGTTACTCTAAATAGCGTAAACCCTAGCTCATACATCATCGAGCTATAGTCAAATCTGGTGTATGAGCCATCAAGCAGCATCTTGATCCTGTTGTTTTTGTTTGATGCCATCACTGAATTTAACCCCCGTAATGACATCCGCTAATAAACTATATCCTCGTAATCTGTGCCAGCGTTTTTGAGCCGTCTCCATTAATTTTAACACCATCGC
>OJDR01000013.1_pt1 | contig 92012 bp, 78 predicted proteins | sample 1593081 | NCBI WGS metagenome assembly OJDR01 (sample SAMN05416873, study PRJEB24817) | seawater metagenome | isolation source: Sea water | place: Canada:Atlantic | collected 2013-11
CTCGCCCCGCGTCAACCGCTAATTGCAATTAAATTGCATAAATGTGTTTGTTTGCCTTTTATTTAACCAGTGTGCTGAAAAATCATGCTTACTTGATAAATTTATCAGCTTTATTGAGCTCGTCTAGTCTAATTACATCTGCAATTTGTTCTAAAAGTGGTTCATTAGTATAGCGGCTATCGACTAATATTCTAGTTTTGATGCCAGCTTTACTCGCCGCTTGCATATCTGAGACCTTATCGCCGACAAAAATGCTTTCCACTAGATCGATAGCATACTCTTGTTGTGCTTGCTTGATCATACCAGGTTCAGGTTTACGGCAATCACATGACATAACATATTTATTCACTCCTTTCGAAGGATGGTGTGGGCAATAATAAACTTTGGTAATAGTTATTCCTCGCTCAGCAAAGGCATCAACCATCCATTTTGATAATACTTCAAAGGCTGTCTTGTCATAATAACCTCGTGCAATACCAGCTTGATTAGTGATAACGAAAATTTGATAACCTTTATCTATCGCTAATCGGCATAAATCAAAAATGCCCTCAACAAATTCAAAATCTTCAATTTTATAGACATAGCCGTGATCAACATTAATGATGCCATCTCTATCTAGGAATAATGCTTTACTCATTTCACTCTGCTTATTTTTTACTTATTTCGTTGGTATATATAAACGAAAAAGACGAGATAATCTCGTCTTTAAAATGGTTTAACAGTAAATACGATAAAATTACCGCATTTACATACAAAGGCCACCATCGATTTCCACCACACGACCGGTGAAAAATTCATTTTCTAGAATATAGTTAACGGTATGGGCAATTTCATCTGCCTCACCTAAACGCCCTACAGGTTTCATACTCTCTAACCGCTGACGCATTTCAGGTTTCATAGCATCGGTCATCGCCGTGCGAATAACACCTGGAGCGATCGCGCCAACACGAATACCATGCCGACCTAGCTCTCTTGCCCAAGTAACTGTCATAGCGACAACACCAGCTTTTGATGCAGCATAGTTAGTTTGGCCCATATTACCGCCACGGGCAATTGATGACATATTTATTATCACCCCTTTACGCTTACCTTCAATCATATGAACGGCGGCTTCACGGCCGCAGAGAAATACACCCGTTAAATTAACATCAATGACTGATTGAAATTGATCTAGCGACATTTTTTTACTCACCACACCATCTTTTGCTTTTACAAACATACCGTCACGTAAAATTCCTGCATTGTTAATTAAGCCATCGATACCAGAGAAGTCATCGTTTATTTTTGCAAATGTTGCTTCTACTTCGTTTTCATTAGTGACGTTAGCTAAATAGTATCTTGCTTGTGACCCTGCTTCTTCAATTAAAGCTACCGTTACTTGTAATTGTTCTTCGTTTACATCAATTAGTGCTAATTTAGCGCCAGATTTAGCTAGATTCAACGCCATTGCGCGACCTAAACCTTGGCCGCCACCGGTAACAACAATCGTTTTATTATTCAAATTCATTTTCTTTCCTTTAATTTTCAATGTCTATGTTACATCTTACTTAACAGAAGATGGGTTAATATGTTTATGATGATGTCAGTGGTGTAAAGAACCAATCCACTAATGCTTCTGGGATATCGTTTACTGTTTCATAACGCCATTTTGGCTTTTTATCTTTATCGACTAACAATGCACGTACCCCTTCAGAAAACTCAGGGTACTGACAACAACGTAAACTCAAATTTAACTCACTGGAAAAACATTGCGCTAGGCTGTAGTTTTTAGTTAATGCTAGCTGCTTATATATAAGTAGCGCTGATAATGGACTACCATTTTTTAGCTTAGCTTGTGCGCCTTGCAACCACTTATCATCAGATTTTTCATTGATAATAGCCTGACAAACATCAAAACAATTATTGTCTGTAGTTAATGACGAAATAAGTGCCTCATGTGGTTTCACATTTGATAAAACTTCGACAATACTACTTTGTTCAACTTTACATAATAACTGCGATAGTAACGCTGCGTTTTTTTCATTACCCTGCCAAGGTACGGCCATTAAAGCGTCTAAAAGCGCTTTTTTCTCGCTGCTATTAATCATCACATCAGCTAACCCGATGTACTTAGCATCAGCAGCATTAAAAATAGCACCAGTTAAGCCCAAGAATAAGCCAATATTAGACGGCGCTTTATTAAGAAACCAACTAGCGCCTACATCTGGATATAACCCAATCGTAATTTCTGGCATAGCTAATAAGGTTTTTTCAGTAACTACTCGATGACTTGCACCAGAGAATAAGCCAATACCGCCACCAATAACATAACCATCACCCCATACCATAACGGGTTTAGTGTATTCATGAATAAATTGGTCTAAATAGTATTCTTTGGTAAAAAACTCGTAAGCTAAATTATCACGAATAGTTTGTTCATCAAGTACAACAAACTCTTCATTTGGCCGCACTGCTTTACGTTGCTCTGTTAACGCATGATATAAACTCACCACATCGCCACCAGCACAAAATGCTTTATCACCAGCACCTTGCAATATCACTATAACGACATCGTCATCATCTTGCCAACGTGTTAATTGCCTGATTAATAACGTCATCATTTCTAAACTTAATGCATTTAGAGACATTGGCGAATTTAATTCAGCTATCGCTATTTTTTTATTATTTTGGGCTAATAATTCTTTAAATAATACCACTGACATAGTTCATGCTCTATCAAGTAATGTGCTTAACTTTTTAATATCTACTGATATAAATTTACCCATCTAAACTTGCATCAATTTCTACCACCGTTCGACCGGTAACAGTACCGTCCACATAAGCGTCGAATGCATTGGGTAAATCAGCAAACTTAATGGTCGTTGGTGAAATAAGATCGAGTTTACTAGGTTTTAAGTCGCTAGCTAAACGCTTCCAGCCTTGAGCTCTCACCGACAATGGCATTTCAACTGAGTTAATACCTAATAAGCTAACGCCGCGTAAAATAAATGGCATCACTGTCGATTCAAGCTTAAATCCACCTGCTAGGCCTATTGACGCAATATTACCCCAGACATTAGTAGTGCGGGTTAACCAAGCTAAGGTGTCACCTCCAACATTGTCAATGGCCCCGCCCCATTGTGCAGTTTCTAGTGGCTTTAAGCCCATATCGATATCATGACGATTAATTAGCCTGCTGGCCCCTAGTGCCTTTAAATAAGGCTCCTGTTCTGTTTTGCCAGTAAAGGCGACAACTTCATAACCGATATTAGATAGCATGTTAATAGCAAAACTGCCGACACCACCTGTTGCGCCAGTTACGATAATAGCTCCACGCTCTGGAATTTGGCCATTGTCTTCCATTCTTTGTATAGCAAGGGCCGCTGTATAACCTGCAGTACCTAATGCCATCACATCACGTAAACTCATGCCTTCAGGTAAATTAACGATTGAGTCGGCTTTAACCCGCGCATATTCGCTGTAACCGCCATCATAAATTTCAGATAACTGCGCACCACAAACCAGCACTTTAGCGCCAGCTTGAAAACGCGCGTCTTCTGAACTGACCACAACTCCAGACAAATCAATACCACCAACGAGTGGATAAGTTCTTAAAATTCGACCTTTACCGGTTGCTGCCAGTGCATCTTTATAGTTAATGTCTGAATAGGCCACTTTAATCACCACTTCACCTGGCGTTAAATCACCTAGGCTAATGGACTCAAAACCACTGGTGATCATTTTATCATTTCGATGAATACGAAAAGCAGTAAACGTTTCAGGACTTGTCGACATGTTATGACCTTATTTATCAGCAAAATTTTACTAGAATTAACATAATAATTAAGTAAGAAGAGACTAATATTCACATTAATCTCTCGAGTAATTTATCTTAGTAATTATAATTGAACAGACTTTCTGGCATCAACATTAAGCTTCCACTGCCCGCTTCAAGAGCATTAATATGACTATCAATTCTTGGCAAAATGCGTGAAATAAAAAATTTGCCAACATAGAGCTTCGCTTGATAAAAGTCATCTGATGTTTGTTTAGACGCTTTTTCTGCCATTAATGCCCACATATGTGCATAACTTAACAAACCAAAGGCGGCTAAGTAATCGCTTGCAGATGCGCCCACCATATCTTTATCAGTTTTTTGCAACGTAATAATTAGGTCGGTAACTGCTTTTAATTTTTCTAACGCGCCAGCCAGTGGTTTAATAAAACCGGCCAATGCTTGCTGCTTGTTATTTTTTTCGATAAAAGCACGGATCTCAGTAAAATAGGTTTCAAGAAATTGCCCCTTGTTAGCAACCACTTTTCGTCCCAGTAAATCAAGTGCTTGAATACCATTGGTGCCTTCATAAATTTGCGCAATACGCACATCACGCACCAATTGCTCTTGCCCCCATTCACGCACATAGCCATGGCCGCCAAACACCATTTGCCCTAGGTTACAGCTTTCATAAGCCATATCGGTCATAAATGCTTTAGCTACCGGCGTTAGCAATGCCACTAATTGCTCGGCTTGTTGTTTTTCATTGTCATCGTCACTGAATTTAACAATATCGAGTTGTTTAGCGACATAAGTTGAAAAACAACGACCACCTTCGTTAAAGGCACGCATAGTGAGCAACATTTTACGGACATCTGGATGCACAATCAGTGAATCGGCTTTTTTATCTGCTGATTTTACACCGGTAGCACTGCGGCCTTGAATACGCTCAATGGCATATTCTGCCGCTTGTTGATAAGACGTTTCAGCCGCACCAACCCCTTGAATGCCCATACCTAAACGCTCATAGTTCATCATAGTGAACATGTAGTTTAAGCCTTTGTTTTCTTCACCTACAAGAAAGCCTTTCGCGCTATCAAAGTTCATCACACAAGTTGCTGAGCCTTTAATACCCATTTTATGTTCGATTGAACCACAAGTAACAGTATTTCGAGCGCCTAAGCTGCCATCAGCATTTACCAAAAACTTAGGTACGACAAACATAGAAATACCACGAGGACCTTCTGGCGCGCCCGGTATTTTAGCGAGTACTAAATGAATAATATTTTCGGTTAAATTTTGCTCACCGCCAGTAATAAATATTTTTGTCCCAGAAACTGAAAAACTACCATCGTCTAGCGCCTCAGCTTTGGTGGTCATGATACCTAAATCGCTACCGGCATGTGGTTCAGTTAAACACATGGTGCCAGCCCATTGACCTGAATACATATTCTCCAGATAAGTTTGCTTCATTTCGGTTGAAGCATGTGCCGACAGCGCTAAACTAGCGCCAGCAGTTAACATCGGATATAGCGCAAATGAAATAGATGCTGATTGCGTCATTTCTTCGACAAACGATTGCAACATTTTTGGCATACCCATGCCGCCATGCTCAGGGTCGCCACTTAAAGAGCCCCAACCACCTTCACAATAAAGTTGATATGCTTTAACAAAGCCATCAGGTGCTGTTACATCGCCGTTAGACCATGTAGCACCTTGTTCATCACTATTACGATTTAGAGGTGCAATAACTTCAGAGGTTAACTTAGCCCCTTCTGACAAAATGGCATCGGCGGTGTCTTTATCAATTAACTCAGCAACTTTTGGCATGGTTTGCCATAGTTGCTCAGCTTCAAAAACTTCGTGCAGCAAAAACTGCATATCACGCATAGGTGCTTGGTAATTGCTCATCTGCTTTCACCTACATGTTACGACGGTATTGGCCGCCAGCATCAAATAATGAATTGACGATTTGTCCTAATGAACAAACTTTACAAGCATCCATCATTAATTCGAAAATATTTTCGTGATTAATCGCCGCGGTTTGAAGGTTTTTCAATAAAACCTTAACTTCGGCTTCATTGGCTTTATTTAGGCTAGCTAACATATCTATTTGATAAGTTTTCTCTTCTTCTGTCGCACGAATAACTTCATCAGGAACAATTGTTGGTGAGCCTGTTGAGCTTAAGAAGGTATTAACACCAATAATTGGAAATTCACCCGAATGCTTTAAATGTTCATAATGCATGCTTTCTTCTTGAATTTTTCCACGTTGGTACATAGTTTCCATTGCACCAAGTACGCCGCCACGTTCATTAATACGGTCAAACTCTGTTAATACCGCTTCTTCAACTAAATCAGTCAATTCTTCAATAATAAAGGCACCTTGAATTGGGTTTTCATTTTTCGACAAACCTAGTTCACGGTTAATAATTAATTGAATCGCCATCGCGCGACGCACACTGTCTTCCGTTGGTGTGGTGATCGCTTCATCATAAGCATTAGTGTGCAAAGAGTTACAGTTGTCGTTTATCGCATAAAGCGCTTGTAATGTGGTACGAATATCGTTGAAATCAATTTCTTGCGCATGTAAAGAACGACCTGAGGTTTGAATATGGTACTTCAGCATTTGTGCACGGGCATTAGCACCGTATTTATTCTTCATGGCTTTTGACCAAATACGACGAGCAACACGGCCAATCACCGCATATTCAGGGTCAATACCGTTTGAGAAGAAAAATGATAAGTTAGGGCCAAATTCATTAATGTCCATACCACGGCTTAAGTAGTATTCAACAAAGGTAAAACCGTTTGCTAGCGTTAACGCTAACTGAGTGATTGGGTTAGCGCCCGCTTCAGCAATATGGTAACCAGAAATAGACACTGAGTAGAAGTTACGCACGCCTTTTTCGATGAAATATTCTTGAACATCACCCATTAAACGTAAGGCAAATTCAGTGGAGAAAATACAGGTATTTTGCGCTTGATCTTCTTTAAGAATATCCGCTTGCACCGTACCACGCACTAAGGTTAAGGTTTTCGCTTTAATTTCTTGATAAATTGCAGCTGGTAGTACTTGGTCGCCCGTAACACCTAGTAACATCAAACCTAAACCGTCATTACCTTCTGGTAATTCACCTTGATAACTTGGGCGCTCACAACCTTTTTTGCTATAGATTTTCTTTATTAAGGCCTGAGTTTCTTTTTCTAAACCTTGCTCGGTTATATAACGCTCACATTGTTGATCAATAGCAGCATTTAGGAAGAAACCCAACAACATAGGTGCTGGACCATTAATGGTCATTGATACTGACGTCATCGCATGGGCTAAGTCAAAACCTGAGTAGAGTTTTTTCGCATCATCTAAACAACAAATCGAAACGCCTGCGTTGCCAATTTTACCGTAAATATCAGGACGAATAGCCGGATCATTACCATATAAGGTTACCGAATCAAACGCAGTTGATAAACGTTTGGCCGGCATACCTTTAGAAACATAATGAAAACGACGGTTAGTACGTTCTGGGCCACCTTCACCGGCAAACATACGCGTTGGGTCTTCACCTTCACGTTTAAATGGAAATAACCCCGCGGTATAAGGAAATTCTCCCGGAACATTTTCTTGTAAATTCCACTTAAGGATGTCGCCCCAACCTTGATATTTCGGCATACTGATTTTTGGAATAGCTGAGCCTGATAGCGATTCTGAGTGGGTTTGGATTGATAATTCTTTATCACGGACTTTAAATTTAAATTCAGGGTCTTTATAGCGCTGAACTTTCGTGTGCCACTCTTCAAGTAAGAGTTTGTTTTTTGGATCTAAATCTAATTCAACTTGAGTATATAATGCTTGCAGTTGTGCAACTAATTGCTCTGACGTGTCTGAGTCAGTTTCTTTTACGGTTTCAATAGATTTGTGAATACCATAAAGTTTTTGCGCAACTTGTGCTTGTTTTTCGACCCAAGCATCATAACCGCGGTTGTTTTCTGAAATTTCAGATAAATAACGAATACGACTACCAGGAATAACACTGCTCTTATTCGCCAACGTACCTTCAATAGATAATACGTCACCAACAATTAAGCCTGCTTTCGTATTTAATTCGGTAATAACGGCGTTATATAGTTCAGTCATACCACGGTCATTAAACTGTGACGCGATAGTGCCGTATACGGGTACTTCATCATCGCCAGCTTCAAACATACCGCGGTTACGTTTGTATTGTTTTTTCACATCACGCAGCGCGTCAAGGGCGCCACGTTTATCAAATTTATTCAACGCGATGATGTCAGCAAAATCAAGCATGTCGATTTTTTCTAACTGAGTGGCAGCACCGTACTCTGGCGTCATCACATATAAAGAAACGTCTGAGTGCTCTTCAATTTCCGTGTCTGATTGGCCAATACCTGATGTTTCTAAAATAATCAGATCAAAATCTGTCGCTTTAAGAATATCTAAGGTGTCGTTAACATAAACAGATAGCGCTAAATTTGATTGACGCGTGGCTAATGAGCGCATATAAACACGGTCATTATTTACCGCGTTCATACGAATACGGTCACCGAGTAATGCACCACCGGTTTTACGTTTTGACGGATCAACAGAAACGATGGCAATTTTACTGTCTTGCGAGGCCATTAAAAAACGACGGATCAATTCATCGACTAATGACGACTTACCTGCACCACCGGTACCAGTAATACCTAAAACCGGCGTTGTTGCGGTAGCCGCTATTTTACGAATTTTATCTAAGGCGGCTTTGTTTTCTTCTGGCGCGTTTTCTGCTGCAGAAATTAAGCGGGCAATCGCTTGTTTGTCATTTTTCTTTAAGCTAGCAACATCATCTTTTTTAACATTAACGCCAGTTTTAAAATCACAACGCTCAAGCATGTCATCAATCATGCCTAATAAGCCTAAAGCACGACCGTCATCAGGCGAATAGATACGTGTAATACCGTAATCTTGTAGCATTTTTATTTCTTCTGGTAGTATGACACCGCCACCGCCACCGACAATACGAATATGCTCACAACCACGTTCTTTTAGTAAGTCATACATATACTTAAAGTATTCATTGTGCCCCCCTTGATAAGAAGTCATGGCAATGGCGTTGGCATCTTCTTGAATCGCGGTGTTAACCACTTCCTCTACACTACGGTCATGACCAAGATGAATAACTTCGGCGCCACTTGATTGTAAAATACGACGCATAATATTAATCGCCGCATCATGACCATCAAATAATGATGCCGCGGTTACAATACGAATTTTATTTTTTAACTGATATCTTTCGTTATTCATCTTAAACTCTCTTATTTATCAAAATCGCTTATTCATCAGTCTGCTTCAATCATTAATCGAAAAAGCAGCCGCTAAATAAAGCAATAATTATCTCAGCAGTCACACACTAACTAGTACTCATGCCCTAGTTTTAGTTGTAAAAGTCGATAATGGAAACTTAATGATAAAATTAGACCACAGTAAAAATCTAATGAACATTGATTTTATTGTTAAATTAATGGACTATATTGTTATATACAAAAACATAAGCCACTATCACAGCAATGCTTACTACTTTCGCTAACAATGCCAATACCATTCGATTGATTATGCCAATATTTTTGGTGAAAAAATTACAAAAGCATCCATTAACTAAAGGCCTATATGCTTTGTCTTTAGGGCATTCAAAACAAGAGAGTAGTTTTAAAGTAACGCAAGTGGGCAGTGAACAACATGTACTATTTTATTGCCAATCTGGTCAGGCCACTTTAACGGTAAATAATAAAGAAAAGATCATTAACCGTGGCGATATTGTTATTATAGCGCCAAAAAAAGACTTTCATTATCAAGCTAAAAAGACCAGCGACCATCAAGCCTATTGGATTAACTTCACCGGTGATTTAGCGAAAGACTTTGCTGAACGCTTATTAATGAAAATGGATGATGGCATCGCGAATGTCGGCATACTGAACAATATTATTGCCGACTTTGACCTATTACTAGAGCTTGGGCAACGTGGCTATACCGCCACCAATGTTATTCATGCCGTGCACGTATTACAACAATCGTTAAGTTTCTTAGCGCTGCAATTACGCTTAAGTACTTTTAAAAGTAATTCAAGTTTTGATTTAGACGCCGTTGAAACCTTGATGCGAAATAACCTACATCAAGAGTTAAATTTAGATACCTTGGCTCATTACAGTCAGTTATCTAAATTTCATTTTGCAAAAAAATTCAAAGAGTTAACAGATACCTCACCTATTCAGCATTTCATTAACATGAAAATTCAGCAAGCCTGTATTCGTTTAGACAGTAGCTCAGCGCCAATTAAACAAATTGGTGAAGAGCTCGGTTATAGTGATCCTTATTATTTTTCACGAATATTTAAAAAAACTGTCGGTATGTCGCCAAAGCAATATCGAGATTCTCGTCATAGTTTATAACGATAAACGTTAGTTTAGAGCCGCCTGATACTGATCTAAAATTTTCTGATGATTACGCTGATGCCAAGGGATCATAGTTTTTGATTTTTCAAGCGCTACTTTTTGCCTTTCAACCGCTTTATCTATTTGTTCCAATTCAAAGTATGCTTTAGCAAGTCCTTGATGTGCATAGGCAGATTCAGGATATTGTTGAACTGCTATTTTTAAAATATCAATGGCTTCTTCTGGCGCTGTTGCAAGTTTGTCAAAAGCCAACGCTTTTAAAGACCCTTCAGCGGAAACTTCAAAGCCATACTTTTTCTCGGTTAAATATTGGTAATGTTTCAGTATGGCATTAGCACCATGTTTTGATATGGCAGAATCAGGTTTTAACGCTTGATGATAATCATTGAAAATAGCTTCTATGCCGTAAACCGCGGCTAACGCAGGTTGCGACATATAGTAACTACCGTCAAAACGTTTTGTTGTTATATCAAGTTGCGGTAACTGTTCTGCGTTAATAATATCACTTAACTGCTGAAACCCTGCCAGCTGTGCTTGCTCGTAATTACTATCACTCGTTGATAAAAATACCGTACGCGTATTACCTGATAATTTTTTGAGTTTTGTTTTCGCGTCTAGCAAAATATTAGCGTAGTTTTCTGACAATATTGGGCTGGCAATAATATAAGCATTAAATAATTCGGGGCGGTTTAATAAGGAATAAACCCCTAAACTAGCATTACCCGTAAAACCATTAAAAATACGAAAATGATTAGTACGATATTTTTCATCGACAGCTTTCAATAGGCCACTATCGAGAAAGTTAAGTAGCTTTTCACCAGCAATACTAATTTCATCTGCCGTACCTAGTGTTTTTAGCGTCCCTAATGCTTTGCTATAACCACGTGGCGTAACGACAATAGTTTCAAGCCAAGGCCAGTCACCATTATGGCTCATCCAATCATGTAAACCACTTAAATACGGTTGACTTCTTGGATGGAAATCAAAAATAACGCAATAGCGTTTATTTGGTTTTTTGTAGTAACTTGGTGGGAGGGTAATATTAAAATCAATCGGCTGTTTACTATCAGCATCTTGTACCGATAATACTTTAATAAAATCTGACTCTGCCAACTCAATGGCTTGAGCCTGTTGCACAAACAACATAAATGCTACGGCTTTTAATAGCCTGCTGAGTTGAATAAAAAGATTATTAGCCATTATAGATTCTTCCCTGAACAAAGTTTTATCATAAAGTAGTGATAAATTAGTATGTTAAATTTAATCGAACAATACCAATTTTTTTCAACCATTAGAGTTGTTTAATAAAAAGCCACTAGCGTGGTTTTTAAAAGATAAGTTGATAGTAATAACCTTAGGATTATTACTGTAATGCTAATTGCCAAGTGCCGCTATAGGTACGATCGTTAAACGTAGAAGAAGAGTTAGACTCAACCGTTCTGTTTACTCTAACTAGACGAGCGCCATCTGTTTGAAACTGTGAAGTAATTTCACTTTCTGCCGTCATAGAAAAGAATATATAAGCACTACCTTTACCTGAATAGCTCATTCTCGTTTCAATAGGAATTCCCTCCTCATTGATCAAAACTTTATAACTACCTTTAAATTTACTGACATAGCCGCGAATTTTTTTATCATCAATAAAGCTTTCTAGAGGTAGTGTGAAGTCTAGAACTCGAACTTCTTTGTTTAGATACTCAATGCGTTCTTCACTAGTAAACTCTCCTTGCTCTATGTAATCTAAAATCGTTCGTGCGGACGAAAGAATTGGAATTAATGATGATGCAGATAATATTTCTGCGCCATTTAATGCAGGAGTATCAGCTTCTTCATCAATCAATTTAAGACGGTTTTCTTGCGCTATTTTTACCAATACATCCTTGGAATAACGAATATCTAAGCCATTCATACTTTCAGAAAGCGTTGATTGAATTGCACCCGTTTTAAGCTTTTTATCTTTTCCTTCGCCCCTAGTTTCAGAAAAAGAAACGTTTAGTAGCCCTGATACGGGTTCACTACCATTTAACTTAGCTAATGCTTGTTGCAAATCAGTTAAACCATCAGCCCAAGCGTTCTGCGTGAATGCAAATGCTAGAAGCCCAAACGCAATAGGATGAATATTCTTTGATGTCATAAGTTACCTGTTTTTTATTTTATTTATAGGTTTACGGTGTTAGCAGTACTTATACCTAATAGTTGGACAGTGTTTCAATACCTACTGATAATATTAATGTTACTAAGTATTTCTTTTTATTTGGTAAGTTAATTGCTTCTTCAAGAAAATTATTCAGAGATCAAAAAAGCCCACATTAAGTGGGCTTTACTGCACTAAGCGGAGCTAAATGCTGCTTACATCATTTCAACGGCAATCGCAGTAGCTTCTCCGCCACCAATACATAACGAAGCAAGGCCTTTACTTAAGCCTCTATTTTTCAAAGCATGGATTAACGTCACCATAATACGTGCACCACTGGCACCCAATGGATGACCTAACGCACAAGCACCGCCATTAACGTTAACTTTAGTTACGTCTAAATCTAACGCTTTAATACCCAACATAGTCACCATGGCAAAAGCTTCATTAATTTCAAATAAATCTACATCCGCCGCAGTCCAGTTGGCTTTTGCTAGTACTTTTTGCATAGCGCCAACCGGCGCAACCGTAAACTCTGCTGGCTTTTGCGCATGCATGGCATGAGCAACAATTTTACATAACGGTGTTAAACCACGCTTTTGCGCTTCTGATAATTTCATCATCACCAACGCAGCTGCACCATCAGAAATAGAGCTAGAGTTAGCTGCTGTAATCGTGCCGTCTTTTTTAAATGCCGCACGTAAACTAGGAATTTTATCTGGGCGCGCATTACCCGGCTGTTCATCAATATCAAATACTGAATCGCCGCGGCGAGATTTAATCGTTACCGGTGATATTTCATTAACAAAGGCACCATCGGCAATCGCAGCGTTCGCACGCTCTAAAGAACGAATCGCGTATGCATCCATATCTTCTCGGGTAAAGCCTGATTCGTCGGCAGTTTCCTGCGCGAAACAGCCCATAGCAATACCGTCATAAGCATTCTCTAAACCATCAGTCATCATGTGATCAAGTACTTGACCGTGGCCCATTTTAATTCCTGAGCGTCCTTTAGGTAATAAATGTGGCGCATTGGTCATGCTTTCCATGCCGCCAGCAATAGCGATATCAATTGAACCCGCTAATAATGCATCATGTGCTTGCATTGCCGCTTTCATACCTGAACCACAAACTTTATTAATTGTGGTACAAGCCGTTGAAAGATCTAAGTCTGCTTCTAATGCTGCTTGGCGCGCTGGTGCTTGCTTTAAGCCCGCAGGCAATACACAACCCATGATCACTTCATCTACCTGATCATTTGACAAATTTGCGGCCTGCATAGCACCACGAATAGCAGTCGCACCTAAAGTGGTGGCACTAACTGCTGATAAACCGCCCATAAAACCACCCATAGGGGTACGTTTAGCAGCAACAATAACGATAGGATCTTGAGTAGACATAAGGCTCTCCGGTAATGTGTTGTTCGACATAACTCGATATCTATTAACTAAATGATGACAAACATCGATAAGAATTGCGCAACAGATTACCCCATATTTTGCTTTACGCCAACGTAAACTTTATGGACCTTTAGTCTTACAAACTAGATTTTTTGCTAATTTGATCACCATTCTTTACAGCAAAATAACGCTGGCTGTCCAAGCATAAGGCAATAACTTAACTCAACACATGCACTTTACGTTAACGTAAACTTATTGTATGGTATCCCACAGATAAAAAAGCGAGTTAACTGTGAGTAATAACAATGAGCGATAAGACCCCTGTCACCTACTCTATTGGCGAATTAGCCCGAGAATTTGACATCACTACCCGCAGTATACGTTTTTACGAAGATCAAGGCCTGATACTGCCAACTCGCAAAGGTCAAACAAGAATATATAATCAAAGAGACAGAGTTCGACTAAAGTTAATTCTACGCGGAAAACGCTTAGGCTTTTCATTAGCTGAAACCGGTCGTTTGTTTGAACTTTACGATGCTGATAATTCAAGTGCGACACAATTGAAAACCATAATGGACTTGATTGCTAATAAGAAGAACGATTTAAATCAGCAATTAGAAGATATACAAGCGGTATTAATTGAATTGACCGGCTTAGAAAAAAACTGTCAAAACGCGCTAGCGTCTATTGATACCTAAACGCAAAAAGATATGACAAAAACTAACGGCTAACGCTAAAAAAAACGCGTTAACACGACCAATAATTATTAAAGGTACTACTATGATTTCTACTTTCTCATCAATGAATTTCAACTTGGGTGAAACCGTTGACATGATACGCGATACGGTAAACGCTTTTGCTCGTGACGAAATTGCGCCGCGTGCAGCACAAATAGATATTGATAATGAATTCCCTAACGACTTATGGCGCAAGTTTGGCGACTTGGGTTTATTAGGTATGACGGTAGATGAGCAATATGGTGGTTCTGGTTTAGGTTACTTAGAGCACATGGTTGCTATGCAAGAAATTTCACGCGCTTCTGCCTCTGTCGGCTTAAGTTACGGTGCTATGTCTAACCTATGTTTAAACCAATTAAACAAAAATGGTAGCCATGAACAAAAAGCTAAATATTTACCTAAACTTTGTACTGGCGAACATATTGGAGCTTTAGCGATGTCTGAGCCAAACGCAGGTTCTGATGTTGTTAGCATGAAGCTTAGCGCGAAAAAGCAAGGCGACAAATACATTCTTAATGGCAACAAAATGTGGATCACCAATGGTCCTGACGCTAACGTGTTTATTATCTATGCAAAAACCGATACCAGTGCGGGTTCTAAAGGTATTACTGCCTTTATCGTTGAACGTGATTACCCAGGTTTTTCTCGCCATCAAAAACTCGACAAACTAGGCATGCGTGGCTCGAATACGTGTGAATTAGTCTTCCAAGATTGTGAAGTGCCGGCGGAAAATATTTTAGGCGAAGAAGGTAAAGGTGTTCGCGTATTGATGTCAGGTTTAGATTATGAACGTTTAGTATTAACTGGCGGTCCTCTAGGCATTATGGATGCCTGTATGGATCTGGTTGTTCCTTACATTCACGACAGAAAACAGTTTGGCCAAGCAATTGGTGAATTTCAGTTAATTCAAGGTAAAATTGCTGATATGTACACGCAAATGAATGCAGCAAAATCTTATGCTTATTTATGCGCAATGGCAGCAGATCGCGGTGAAACAACGCGTAAAGATGCGGCAGGTGTTATTTTATACTCTGCTGAATTGGCCACCAAAATGGCCTTAGATGCGATTCAGTTGCTTGGCGGTAACGGTTATATCAATGAATTTCCAGCTGGGCGTTTATTACGTGATGCCAAGTTATATGAAATTGGTGCCGGTACCTCAGAAATTCGCCGTATGCTGATAGGTCGTGAGCTATTCAACGAATCAGTTTAATTTAACTTTCTCTCATTGCCAATGAGCGCGATTTCTTCGTCAAAAATACACACATAGGCAACTATGCTTAGTATTTTTTCCTTGAACTCACTCCATTGGCTTCGAGAAAAGCAAATTGTAGAAAGGTAACGATCATAAAGATTAACTCCAGTGACTATTGCTATTGAAAACGATTACCAATACGCCAGTTAGTGAATCAAACAATATCAATGTGCATTGTTAACTCGAAAACGCTAACCAAGTAAAAGTACAACAAACAGAAGGTTATACCGTGGCTAAGATACTATCGAAAATTAATCCCCGCAGCCCTGAGTTCATCGAAAACGCAGCGCATATGCAACTGCAAGTTGATGACTTAAAAGTTAAACTCGAAGAAATAAAATTGGGTGGCGGTGAGCGTAGTCGTGAACGTCATCTATCTCGTGGTAAATTATTACCCAGAGATCGTGTTTATGCACTACTTGACCCAGGCTCTGCATTTCTTGAACTATCACAATTAGCCGCTTATCAAGTGTATGACGACAATGTCCCTGCTGCTGGTATCATTACTGGCATCGGCCGTGTTGGCGGACAAGAATGTATTATTGTTGCCAACGACGCGACAGTAAAAGGTGGTACTTATTTTCCACTCACCGTTAAAAAGCATTTACGAGCGCAAACTATCGCACAAGAAAACAACTTACCTTGTATTTACTTGGTTGACTCAGGTGGTGCAAACTTACCTAATCAAGATGATGTTTTTCCTGATAAAGAACATTTTGGTCGTATTTTCTTCAACCAAGCCAATATGTCAGCACAAAGCATTCCACAAATTGCGGTGGTAATGGGCTCATGTACTGCTGGTGGTGCTTACGTACCGGCCATGGCTGATGAGTCAATTATTGTCAAAGAACAAGGCACGATTTTCTTAGCAGGTCCGCCATTAGTAAAAGCGGCCACCGGTGAAGTGGTAAGTGCTGAAGATTTAGGTGGCGCAGACGTCCATTGTCGTACCTCTGGTGTTGCTGACCACATGGCACAGAACGACCATCACGCTTTAGAAATTGCTCGCAGCGCTATCGGTAACTTAAACCGTGTTAAACCTGTGCAAATGGCGATTAAACAAGTAGCTGAACCTGCATATGCGACCGAAGAAGTTTACGGTATTGTACCAAAAGACTCTCGTCAGCCTTTCGATGTTCGTGAAATTATCGCCCGTGTGGTTGACGGTAGTGAATTCGACGAATTTAAAGCCTTATACGGCACAACTTTAGTCTGTGGCTTCGCGCATATTTATGGTTATCCTGTTGGTATTGTGGCCAACAACGGCATCTTATTTGGTGAATCGGCGCAAAAAGGCGCTCACTTTATCGAGCTTTGTGCACAACGTAAAATACCGTTAGTGTTTTTACAAAACATTACCGGCTTTATGGTGGGGCAGCAATATGAAGCTGGCGGTATCGCAAAACATGGCGCAAAAATGGTAACGGCCGTTGCTACCGCACAAGTGCCTAAATTCACTATTTTAATTGGTGGTAGTTTTGGTGCCGGTAACTACGGCATGTGTGGCCGAGCTTACGACCCTCGCTTCTTATTTATGTGGCCAAACTCACGTATTTCAGTAATGGGCGGCGAACAAGCGGCTGGCGTATTAGCGCAAGTAAAACGTGATCAAAAAGAAAAACGTGGTGAGCAATGGAGCGCGAAAGAAGAAGCAGACTTCAAACAACCGATTATTGATGACTACGAACATCAAGGTCACCCTTACTATGCTTCAGCCCGTTTATGGGATGATGGTGTCATTGATCCGGCAGATACTCGCCAAGTACTTGGCTTAGCTATTTCGGCGTCATTAAACAAACCGATTAAAGAGACCAAGTTTGGTCTGTTTAGAATGTAGAGGTGAGTTGAAGATGATTACACATACCGATATTAGAAGCCCGAGTGAACAAGTTTTATTTGACGTTGACAGTTGCGGCGTAGCCACCGTTACCATGAACAACCCTGACAAACACAATGCCTTTGATGACAGTATTATTGCGGCCTTAAGTCAGCTATTTCATGATATTGCTCAATGCGATGACATCAAGGTTATGATCCTTGCGTCAACGGGAAAAAGTTTCTCTGCAGGTGCTGATTTAGGCTGGATGAAACGTATGGCGTCATATTCTTATCAAGAGAATTTAGCTGATGCTAATGCTCTAGCCCAAATGTTAAAAAAACTTAACTTTTTGCCACAACCTACTATCGCTAAAGTACAAGGTGCTGCCTTTGGTGGTGCTGTCGGTTTAGCCAGTTGTTGTGACATTGTTCTGGCCAGTGAAAAAGCCAGTTTTTGTTTAAGTGAAGTCAAGTTAGGCTTAATTCCTGCCACCATTAGCCCGTATGTAGTTAATGCCATTGGCCAAAAAGCCAGTCGACGTTACTTTCAAACAGCTGAACGATTTTTTGCAGACAAAGCACAACTGCTTGGTTTAGTTGATGAAATACTACCATTAGACAAATTAGACGCTGCAGTTGATAAAATGACGCAAACATTACTAGCCAACGGTCCATTAGCGGTGCGTCAAGCTAAGCAGTTAGCACTTGATGTTGCTTATCAAGATATTGACGAAGCGTTGATTGAAATGACCAGTGAACGTATTGCTGCAATTCGAGTATCGACAGAAGGTCAAGAAGGTTTAAGCGCCTTTTTTGAAAAACGTCAGCCAACTTGGCAAGCGTCTATTCAATCAGAAAAAAAACAGCCAAAAGATTCAACAACCAAAGGCGAAGGATAATACCCATGTTTACTAAAATACTAATTGCCAACCGTGGCGAAATCGCCTGTCGTGTAATAAAAACAGCACGAAAAATGGGTATCCTCACTGTCGCGGTTTATTCTGATGCCGATGCCGATTCATTACATGTCAATATGGCTGATGAGGCTATTCATATTGGCGGTTCACCGTCGCGCGAAAGTTACTTGTTATCTGAAAAAGTGATAGAAGCGGCTAAACGCACTGGCGCACAAGCTATTCACCCAGGTTACGGCTTTCTTTCTGAAAATGCTGATTTCTGTCGTATGTGTGCGGCTGAAGGCATTACCTTTATTGGTCCTCCAGTTGCTGCAATTGAAGCCATGGGCTCAAAATCTGCTGCTAAAAACATTATGGAAGCGGCCAAGGTTCCATTAGTGCCAGGTTATCATGGCGACGACCAGTCTGAAGCGGTGATTAAACAAGCCGCTGACGATATGGGCTATCCGGTTTTACTAAAAGCTACCGCTGGTGGCGGTGGTAAAGGTATGCGTCAAGTATGGAGCGAAGACGAATTCTCTGAAGGTTTCGCGGCAGCAAAGCGCGAAGCTAAGTCTTCATTTGGCGACGATACTATGTTGGTTGAAAAATACTTAACACAACCACGCCATGTTGAAATTCAAGTATTTTGCGATAATCACCACAATGCGGTTTACCTTTTCGAACGCGACTGTTCAGTGCAACGTCGCCACCAAAAAGTAATTGAAGAGGCGCCAGCCTTTAGCATGAGTGAAGAGCTACGTGCGAAAATGGGTGAATCAGCAATAAAATCAGCGCAAGCTATTGGTTATCAAGGTGCTGGTACGGTTGAATTCTTGCTCGATATTGACGGTTCATTTTACTTTATGGAAATGAATACCCGTTTACAAGTAGAGCACCCTGTTACCGAGTTAATTACCGGTCAAGATTTGGTTGAATGGCAATTACGTGTTGCTGCGGGTGAAGTGTTACCAAAAGCTCAAGACGAATTAAAAATCAACGGTCACGCTTTTGAAGCGCGTATTTATGCTGAAGATCCTAACAATGACTTTTTACCTGCAACCGGCACCCTAGACTTTTTACAACCACCGTTAGAAAGTGAATTTGTTCGCGTTGATACCGGTGTTCGTCAAGGTGATGAAGTTAGCGTGTTTTACGATCCCATGATTGCCAAGCTAATTGTTTGGGATGAAAACCGTGAAAAAGCCCTACAACGTATGGCAAAAGCCTTGTCTGAATATCGCATCAGTGGCGTGACCACTAATATCGATTTTCTTTATAACTTAGCGACATCAGCGCCGTTTGTTAACGCCGATATCGATACCGGATTTATAGAGAAAAACCAGGCAGTTATTTTTCATGAAAGTGAACAAGCGCTTGCTGGCGAGTTGCCTATGGCAGCACTCTACCTCGTATTGTCGCAAGCGCGTGAAGCACAGCTTACCGCTGCCAAAACTAACGACCCATTTTCACCTTGGAATATGACTAATGCTTGGCGCTTAAATGAAGCCAACATTCATCATATGGTATTGGCGCATAATGGCACCGAATATCCAATTATCGTCGAGCAAAAGCGTCAAGGGAGTGGTAGTTACTATTTAATCACGGTTGACGGTCAAACGGTAGATTGCCAAGGTCGCATCGAAAAAGATACTTTATATGTCAGCATTGACGGTTACCGCAGTCATGCAACCATCGCAAAAAATGGCACACAAATTAGCCTTTATCATCAAAACGGTGTCTTTAACTTCACGCATATTTTACCTGATTGTGGTGACAACAGTAGCGATGCTAATCATGGCGGTTTAGTAGCGCCAATGAACGGCACCATGGTAGCAGTATTAGTGAGCGCGGGTGATACCGTGATTGCAGATCAACCGATAATGATCATGGAAGCGATGAAAATGGAACACACTATTCGCGCGCCAAGTAATGGTGTTGTTGACACTATTTACTATAACGAAGGGGATATGGTTGACGGCGGCGCCGAACTTATTGCCTTTACAGCCGAGGAAGCATAATGGCGAATACAGCTACATCTGCGTTACCTGCTAATGTAAAAATTGTTGAAGTAGGACCACGAGACGGTTTGCAAAATGAAAAACTGCAAATTAGCGCTGAAGATAAAATAGCCTTAATTGAACAATTAGCCGATGCTGGGGTCAATTATATCGAAAGTGGCAGCTTTGTATCACCTAAATGGGTGCCACAAATGGCAACATCTAGCGATGTGTTTAACGGTATTAAGCGTAAAAGTGGCGTAACTTATGCGGCGCTAACACCCAATATGAAAGGCTTTGAAGCGGCGATGGCGGTTAATGCCAATGAAGTGGCTATATTTGGCGCCGCATCCGAAGCTTTCAGCCAGAAAAACATCAATTGCTCAATCGAAGAAAGCTTACAGCGATTTGAATCGATAATGCAGGCAGCAAAAGCAGTAAACATTCCTGTGCGTGGTTATGTTTCATGCGTTGTAGGTTGTCCATATGACGGTTTTATTGAACCTGAACAAGTGGCGATGGTGGCAGAGAAACTATACAAGATGGGCTGTTACGAAATATCACTGGGTGACACCATTGGCGTCGGCACGCCTGCCACCGTAACTAAAATGATACAGGCTGTCAGTGCCCGTGTACCTATGGAAAAACTAGCCGTGCACTTTCACGATACCTATGGCCAAGCGTTAACTAACATTTACAGCGCATTGCAAGCTGGCGTTATGGTGGTCGATAGTGCTATTGCAGGCTTGGGCGGATGTCCATATGCTAATGGCGCATCGGGTAATGTCGCCACCGAGGACGTTTTATATATGCTCAATGGCTTAGGTATAAAAACCGGTATTGATTTTGAAAAGCTTTTGGCCGCCGGTTGGTTTATTAGTGACAAATTAGGTAAAGCACCGATATCAAAAGTATCGACAGCATGCCGTGCTAAATAGATTAAATTAAAAACTGAGTTTAGCTATAACGCTAAACCTCAATATAAAAAAATAAGCAAAAATAAAAATTTATCAATGAGGAATAAACAATGGCAGGATTTGACAAGGTAGTGTCAAGCTATGAAGAAGCTATGGCAGGTCTTGAAGACGGTATGACCGTAATTGCTGGTGGTTTCGGATTATGTGGCATTCCAGAAAACTTAATCAGTGAAATTAAGCGCAAAGGCACTAAAGGTTTAACCCTAGTTTCGAATAACTGTGGCGTTGATGATTTTGGCCTAGGTATTTTACTTCCTGATCGTCAAATCAAAAAAATCATTGCCTCATACGTCGGTGAAAATGCTGAATTTGAACGTCAAATGATGAGTGGTGAACTTGAAGTTGAATTAACTCCGCAAGGGACATTAGCTGAAAAAATGCGTGCTGGTGGGGCTGGTATTCCTGCCTTTTATACTGCCACCGGCTACGGTACTCCAGTTGCTGAAGGTAAAGAAGAGCGTGAGTTTGACGGCAGACATTACATCCTAGAGCCCGCAATTAAAGGTGACTTTGCCATAGTAAAAGCATGGAAAGCCGATCGTTACGGTAATTTAGTGTTTAGAAAAACCGCGCGTAACTTTAATCCTTTAGCTGCAACGGCCGGTAAAATTACCGTGGTAGAAGTAGAAGAAATTGTTGAGCCAGGTGAATTAGACCCTGATCACATTCATACACCAGGTATTTATGTAAACCGTTTAATTTTAGGCACATTTGAAAAACGCATTGAACAACGCACTGTTCGCAGCGACGCATAGGCAAAAGGAGTAATTTATGGCTTTATCAAGAGAACAATTAGCACAGCGCGTTGCACAAGAACTTCAAGACGGTTACTACGTTAATTTGGGTATAGGTATTCCAACGTTGGTAGCGAACTATGTGCCTGAAGGTATGGAAGTTATGTTGCAATCAGAAAATGGCCTGCTCGGCATGGGACAGTTCCCTACCGAAGCAGAAATTGACGCTGACTTAATCAATGCCGGCAAACAAACTGTCACCATGGCAACAGGCGCGTCAATTTTCGACTCTGCCGAATCTTTTGCCATGATCCGCGGTGGCCATGTCGATTTAACCGTATTAGGTGCATTCGAAGTCGATGTAAACGGTAATATCGCTTCATATATGATCCCAGGTAAACTTATTAAAGGCATGGGTGGTGCAATGGATTTAGTGGCCGGTGCTGATAACATTATCGTGACCATGACCCATGCATCTAAGCACGGCGTATCAAAGTTACTGAGCAACTGTACTTTACCTTTGACCGGCAAAGGCTGTATTAAAAAAGTATTAACTGATCTTGCCTTTATTGAAATAAAAAACGGTAAATTTCATCTACTTGAGCGTGCTCCAGGGGTATCGGTTGAAGAAATAGTAAAATTAACCGACGGTGAATTAGTTATTGAAGGTGCCATCCCAGAAATGAAATTCTAAAGTTATTAACATGTCATTGACAAACTAACTTTTAAACTAAGGGGCCTCGGCCCTTTTTTTATTATTAACATTCTACAATTGTGCCAAATACTCTTCTTTTTACAGGAGAAACCAGCTAATAAAAACCACAGTAAGTAATTGTATTTATTTATCTTTAGAACTCCCTCCTCTTCTGCTCCCTTACAATTTGTAACAAATGGGTTGCAATTATCTACGGTTTTGGTAATACTAAAATTGACAAAGAAAAGGCAAGACACGCGAAAACGTGTTACGCAAAACCACCGGTCTAAGGATAAATATACTATTTATCTATGACAGCGGAGTTACCGTGTTATTAGGTACATCCTGTGGTTTTTTCTTTTACTAACTCTAATTGCATTATAAAAGGTTATTAAAATGAAAAAATTATTACTAGTTACTACCATTACAGCTTTAACGATGACGTCTATTGTAACCGCGCCGAAAGCGCAAGCTTCTGACATAGCACAAAGTGTGTGTGAGTATGTTGCTGCTGACGACAAGAAACGTATGCGTTCATTCTTAAAGTCGAATAAATTAAAAATTCGTAATATCTTCTCAGGTATCATGTGTAATGGTCAAAACTTGTTGGAGTTTGCCGCCACTAAAGGTTCAGTTAAAACAGGCTCTTTGATGATTAGTAAATTACCAAAGAAAACCGTTTCAGCTAACTTGGCGCTGATTCAGAATGGATCGCAACCATTAATCGACGCTGCAAACGCTCGCGTTAGCAGCTAGAAAATTATTTTCCAGTAGGCGTTAATACGTAATGTATGTTCAATGTTTTACTAGTCAATAATTCTTATGTCATTAAAAAGGCCAGCATTAGCTGGCCTTTTTTTATTTCAACTTCCTCTCGCGCTAAAAAACTTTTCATTTGCGCTAGCTACCCTATCGAAAACTGATTAAAATCACGCCCAAAGACGATACTTTATGCAACTTGGTTCAATTAATGACAAATAAACGTAGCTACATCGACAGTAATAATGCCCTAGTATTAACCGGAGGCGGCGCGCGTGCGGCTTACCAAGTCGGGGTTTTATCTGCGATAGCTAAATTTATGCCGCGTAACCATGGTGTGCCCTTTCCTATTATTTGTGGTACTTCAGCTGGCGCTATTAATTCAACCGCATTAGCGTGTTATGCCTCGTGTTTTCAATTAGCGGTGAAAAAATTAGAGTGGGTGTGGAAAAACCTAGATCCTGGGCGCATTTATCATAGTGATGCTATGCGTGTTTCGAGTCACCTTATTGCAGGCTTGCTCGGTGGTTTTCAAGCAGATTACGCTAACAAAAATCCAAGAAGCTTATTAAACAATGCGCCACTCAAGCAACTATTAGAGACCGTTGTCGATTTTAGTCGTATTGATACCAATATTCGTCGCGGTTATCTATCTGCAGTATCCGTAACCGCATCAAGCTACACTAGCGGCAACTCTATTAGTTTCTTCCAGTCCGAAGACTCTATCTCTCCTTGGTTTAGAGCTAAGCGCCGTGGTGAGCCAACACAACTAAATAGTCAGCATTTAATGGCATCAGCGGCTATCCCGCTAGTATTTCCATCGGTAAAAATACGACATAACCATTTAGGTGATGGCTCAGTTCATCAGTTATCACCGCTAAGTCCGGCCATTCATTTAGGAGCAGAGAAAATATTTATTGTCGGTGTTGAGCAACCTAAAGATCCTATTCATGCAGAAGAAAACAACCCTCATCCGCCAACAACAGCGTCTATTGCTGGCCATTTACTGGATTCGGTATTCTCTGATACCTTACAAAGTGATATTGAGCGCATGGAACGAGTTAACCACACCTTGTCGTTAATTCCTGATGAAAATAAAAAGGGCACCACAGGTTTAAAAAATATCGAATCCTACCTGTTAAACCCAAGTCATAACTTTAATAGTATTGCGGTGAAATATTATGATAACTTACCACTACCAATTCGATTATTACTGCGTAGTATAGGTATTAACAATGATGCAGAATCGAGTTTACTTAGCTATTTATTGTTTGAAAAAAATTATTGTAAAGAGTTAATAACACTCGGTTTTAATGACGCTCTTGAGCAAGAAAATAAAATCCGACAATTCCTTAATATCTAACTGATTTCAGTAAAAAAATCAATTAACACACTGCTATGCTCTCAATCTTTGATATAAAAAATATGCTTGTGAGCATCTAGATGTTAATGCCCCTCTTGTACAAAGCGTTCTGCACGCTCTACACGCCTAGGCTTGCCGCGGACAATTAAAGTATCTTGTGGCTGTAGCACTGTGTCTACGTTAGGTTCTTCCGTTTCTATATCATCGCGTCTTAATGCCACCACAATTACTCTACGTTCATCGAGTTTTAGTGAACCAATAGTAAGACCATTAGCATAAGAATCATCTGATAATATAATCGCGTGCGCAAATTCAATACGATCAATGGCATCGGGGCTCATATCTGTATGTTCACCTTGAAAGAAACCGTGTAAGTGATTGTAATGATTCTTACGTTCTTTTTGCACACGGCGAACAATTCTAGAAAAGGGCACACCTGTCAACGACAAAACTTGTGAAACCAACATCAAACTGCCCTCTAAGCTTTCTGGCACCACCTCATTGGCGCCCGCAGCATGTAATTCATCTAACTGATCATCATTACGTGTACGCACTAAAATGGGTACATCAGGGGCTAACGAGCGAACCTTTTGAATAACATCAAGTGATTGTTTGTCGTCACCAAAAGCAATAACTACTAGCTTTGCTTTTGACAATTGGGCTGCGTGCAGTAATTCAGCCTGACGAGACGAGCCAAACAGCACATTCTCCCCCGCTTCGCGCGCTTTGGTGGTGCGTAATGGGTCGATATCAATAGCAACAAAGTCTATTGACTCTTGTTTTAAGAATCGACTCACGGTTTGGCCAATCCTGCCAAAGCCGCAAATAATCACGTGTTCACTTAACGATTCACTATTGGGTAACTGATCTAGTCCTTGGGTGTCTATGCTTTCTTCTTGGCTAAGCCACAATCCCCAGGTGCGAGCATGGCTAATCATATAAGGTGTTATTGCCATACTCAGCACACCTGTACCCAATAAAATAGAGGCTGTTGTCGGCGGTAAAACTTCTACCTGACTTGCTAATGCTATAAGCACAAAACCAAATTCACCCATTTGCGCTAACATAATGCCCGCAGCCCAAGCGTCTTTAGATGACTCACCAGCACGCTTGGCTAACAAGCGAACCACCAATACTTTAATTACCATAAAACAGATCAACAGAGAAATAATAATCCCAGGCGATGAAAACACAACATTAATATTTAGCTTCATACCAACAGTAACAAAAAATAGCCCTAACAGAATATCGCGATAAGGCCGTATGTCTGCTTCAAGCTGGTGTTTATATTGGCTTTCCCCTAACATCATCCCCGCTAAAAATGCGCCTAACGCCATCGAAAGACCAAACCATTGAGTCAATGCCGATGCAACTAAAGTGACCAACAACGTTGTTAAAACAAACAGTTCATCAGTTCGAACTTGCGCCACCAAATTAAATAGTCTTGGCAATAACCATTTACCGGCCAGTAGTAAAAGTGAAACAACAAAAACACCTTTTACCAGTGCAAATAATAGCGCCAATAGAAAAGAAGAGTCTCCACCTTGTGCTAAGAGCGGAATAACAATCAATAAGGGTACTACAGCAACATCTTGAAAAAGCAACACCGCAACAGAAAGCTGCCCTGACTTTTTCTTCATGCCACCACTTTCACTTAATTGCCGAATAACAATTGCGGTAGAAGAAAGTGCTAATATGCCACCAATGGTTATCGCTGCGGCAAAACTTTGCCCAAAGAACATCGCAACCAACATAAATAGCAGCAGTGAAATTACCACTTGTAAACTGCCAACGGTAACCACTAAGTGTCGCATTGCCATGAGCTTAGGTAATGAAAACTCCAGCCCTAGGGTGAAAAGCAAAAACACAATACCAAGTTCAGCAAAGTGTTCATAGTCGACATGTTCTTGAGCTAAAGCTAAGCCATGCTCACCCACTAAAACGCCCGCCACTAAATAAGCCAGAATAGCCGGTAACTGCAAGCGGCGAAAAAGCCAAACGATTAAAACGGCACTGGATAATATTGCGAGTAATTCAAGGTGGCTTGTCACATGCATTCCTTACAAGATGATAAAAGGGAAAATTACAAAATTTAACTAATCAAAGCGCTAAATACCAACAGAGGTAACTATTATAACTATGCCTTGTACAGTTAAATTTGTCTAAATTATTTTCTTGAATTAATAAAAAATATCTATAAAAACTGACACTTAACTTGTAGCTTCAATGCGCTATTAATTAGCGGTGTTCATAACCATATATAGTTAACAATAACACAGCTGCCTTATTCTTCTTAAATTTTCGATCAAATTCCACACAGACTAAAGACTGGGTATGATTTTTGCTTTAGTTATTTTAACAAAGCTTAAACGTCAAAATTAGCTAGGAGAAAATATGCGAACAGTCAACGTTGTTAACCATCCTAATTCCAAATTTAATGCCTTTACATTATTTCAACATAATGAGCAGCAAAGCCAACGAAATTTAGCATTGCTCGAACAACTACAAACGACATTGGATGTAAAACAGCTGATCAATATTTTCGCAATTGAAGTGGCAAAGTATCTTGATTTTACAGGGATTTACTTTAAACATGCAGAAATCAGTGCCACCGCTCGTGGTAGCCGACAGGCAAAAGCTGAACGTCAATTTGAATTGAAACTGAATGGCGAGTTTTTTGGCATAATCACCTATGCAGTCAACTCACCAATAAGTCTAGGTAATTATAAGATACTAAGTGAGTTGCATTGCTTACTGATCAACCCACTAAACAACGCAGTTCGCTATCATCAAGCCATGCAATTGGCGATGCAAGATGGCTTAACGCAGTTGGGCAACCGTCGAAGTTTTGACGAACAAATAAAACGCACCATGGCACAAGCAACACGTAGGCACGCTAGAGTCGGTTTAATTCTTTGTGATTTAAACAAGTTTAAGGCAATTAATGATTCTTTTGGTCACACTATAGGTGACAACGTCCTAGTGAACTTTGCTCAAGCCCTGCGCCAGAGTGTTAGAGATACAGAATGCATTTTTCGTTTTGGTGGCGACGAATTCGCTATTATTGTCGCTGATGCGTCTGAACAATCATTAGCGGTGATAGAACAAAGAATTTACCAAGCAATAGCCCAAGATGCATTATTAGCAAAATATAATGTTACCAGTAGCTTAGGCTTGGCATTTATGAATAAAGCTGACAATCCGATCAGTTTTTTCCAACGAGCGGATGCTGCGCTATATTCACAAAAAATGAACATTCCTTGCAAATTAAGCGTAGTGACACAGCAAACCAGCTAAAGCGTGTGTTTTAGAGATCACGCAATGCGCGTGATTTCTCTAACGGCGTGGCACCAATGTATAAGCGGCAATACCTTACCGCTTGGGCAAATTTTTCTGGACCAATTTTTGCCAAAATTTGACGTAAAAACATTGCGTCTAGACGAAAGTTTTCACTGTAAGACTCAATAGCCTCTTCAATGCTCGGGTAACAAACACCGTCAAAGGTAAAACTATCACTGATATTGTCTTTTTCAATTTCAACACCGTCAAGCACAAGCGGCCAACCAGAAAAATTCACCCGATCTTTTGCCACTTCATACATAAACCATGCACTGCGTTGAAAACCTGAAAAACTGCCGCCCTCAAAACCCGAGTTAGCGAGTTCTTCACGTGTCCAATTTAGTCCAATGGCTAAATCTTTTTTGTATTTTTGCATCAGAAACTTTTTGACCTGCTGCTCTACTTGCCAAATATTTCTAACTTTGGCTTTAAGTGCGGCATTTGCACACTCACTGCAGCTGGGTACTGTTAATGTAGGATGTTGGCAGTCTAAAATTAGGTGCTGCTGATGCGGAAAGGAAAAATAGCTAGCGGCTGGCTCTGCACAAAACCAGCACTGATGCCTATTTTCAAACGGTATTTCTACAAAACTATCATGTTCAGACATTGTGCATTATTTTATTAATCTTTACTCAAAAGAAATAGGCGCTAATTAGCGTCTCTTTCCAGCAGTTTTAGTTTTTTGTTTTTGTGATTTGGCTCGACGTTTTGCTGCCGGTGTCTCACTTTCTTTTTTACGTGCTAGCATTTGATTTTTTTCTTGCGTCGCTTTATAACGGCTTTTCTTCAGTGGTGCATCTTCTTTCGCGTCATATTGGCCAGGCAACGCTCGATCCAACTCATAACCAGGGACAATAATACGCTCAAATTTGCGCTCTATTAACGCTTCAATGTTATCAAGAAATTGCTCATCTTTTGGGCTTACCAATGATATCGCTGTTCCTGACTTACCAGCACGGCCAGTACGTCCAATACGATGAACATAGTCTTCAGCAAGAAATGGCAAATGAAAGTTAACCACATAAGGTAAGTTAGCAATATCAAGTCCGCGGGCCGCAACATCGGTAGCCACTAAAACTCGAACACTACCGTCAACAAATTGCTCAAGGGCTTTATTACGAGCACCTTGCGTTTTATCGCCATGACATAAAGCGGTTTTTATACCATCGAGTTTTAACTCTTTGGCTAAAATATTAGCGCTTTCTTTAGTGCCGGCAAACACCAGTACTTGTTGCCAATTATTCACGCCAATAAGCTCAGAAAGTAACTCTGCTTTGCGCGTTTCAGACACCCAGTAAACGGATTGCTTTACTTTACCTGAGGTAGAGTTTTGACGTGCTACTTCAATTGTTTTTGGCGTTTTAAGTATTTTCTTCGCTAAAGTTTTAACTTTATTTGAGAATGTAGCAGAAAACATTAAGGTTTGGTGTTTCGCCTTAATCATAGCAACAATGCGTTCAATATCGTTATAAAAGCCCATATCAAGCATGCGATCGGCTTCATCTAGTACCAGGTATTGCACTTGTGATAGGTCGACATTACGCTGTTCAAGATGTTCAATTAAACGACCCGGTGTTGCCACGAGTACATCAACACCACTTTTAAGCATTTTAGTTTGTGGTGGCATATTTACACCACCAAAAATAACACCCGAGCGCAACGGTAAAAACTCACTATAAGCTTTCACGTTTTTTTCAACTTGCGCAGCTAATTCACGTGTTGGCGTTAAAATTAACGCTTTAACTGTACTTGTGGTATCAAAACCATCTGCATTAGCTTTTACTTTTTTCGCTAAACCATCAAGAATTGGCAAGGTAAATGCTGCCGTTTTTCCCGTGCCTGTTTGCGCACTTGCTAAAACATCAACGCCTGTACGAATAACAGGAATAGCTTGTTGCTGAATCGGTGTTAAATTTTTATAACCGCATGCTTTTACCGCTTTTAGTAAATTAGCCGATAAACCTATTGCATCCACACTCATCACATCACCATTTCTGTATTATCGTAAACGACGCAGTTAGCTAAATCGCTATGCGCCAAAATATTAAGGCGCGCATTATAGCAGCTTTGTTGCAAGTTGTTGCTATTAAATATTCAGACTAATGCTGTTCAATTAATTGTGACTTAGCACCTATTAGCGATTTAATAAATAACGTAACATCGTAGTAATTACTAAGCCTGTTAAGTTATTTTTCCACAACAATAACAACAGGCTAGTGATAATAACGATACAGCAAAAACCTTACTTTTTATGCCAAATATCTTTAGTCAAATTAAAGTCTTTTTGCTCTTGCTCATCCGGCTGATAAGTGGGCAGTAAACCTTTGTCTTGCTGTTGATGGTAATCCTTGGTTATTTTCACCACCACACCAGAGAGCATAAATAAGGCGCTAACATTAACTATCGTCATTAATCCTGTCGATAAATCGGCTAAAGCTATCACTTCAGGTAACGTCGCTATTGAGCCAAAGACCAACATTAATAAAAAACCAATACGCAGAAACCATCGCCCTTGCATGTTATCCATTTTCAAGTATTTTAAATTGTTATCTGCATAGGCATAATTTGCCACAATTGAGGTAAAGGCAAATAATAATATAGCGATAGAAATAAAGTCACTGCCCCAAGCACCGACTTGATAAGCAAGTGCTTGTTGGGTTAATTGAATACCTTGTGCTTGGCTACCGGTCTCTTTAAAAAGTAAAATCAAAATAGCGGTGCAAGAACAGATAACAATAGTATCAAAAAACACCGCCAACATTTGAATGTAACCTTGAGATACAGGATGCGGAGGAAACGGTTCAGCAGCTGCGGCGGCATTAGGTGAACTACCCATACCCGCCTCATTAGAGTACAAACCACGTTTAACTCCTTGCACAATAGCCGCACCAACCAAGCCACTGCCGGCCTCTTTTATGCCAAACGCCGAGGCAAATATATCATTAATAACCGCTGGCACTTTTTCAATATTTAGCCAAATAACCCCTAAACAAACCAGTATGTAAAGCAAACCCATAAAAGGTACGGTTAACTCAGCAAAACGAGCTATATTTTTTAACCCCCCCATAACAATAAAAGCCGCAGCAAACGTAATTGCAATACCGGTATAGAATGGTTCAAAACCGTATGAGCCACTAAATGCGCTAGTGATGGAGTTTGCCTGAACGGCACTAAATACAAAGCCATAACCAAAAAACAAACATAGCGAGAATGTTATCGCTAATTTTTTATTATTTAAGCCTTTACTCATGTAATAAGCGGGACCACCACGGAAATTTCCGTTGCTGTCACGTTCTTTATAAAGTTGGCCTAAGGCACTTTCAGCAAATGCTGTTGCCATGCCTATTAAGGCAATTGCCCACATCCAAAAAACAGCACCCGCGCCGCCTAGCGAAATAGCAACCGCCACCCCCATCAAGTTTCCTGTACCAACACGGGCTGCCAACGACGTACATAAAGCTTGAAAAGAAGAAATACCATGAGTCGAACTTTTTCGGCTCGACTTTAAAATCGTAAACATATGAAAGAAGCGCCTAATTTGCAGCCCCTTCAAACGAATAGTGAACCATATACCACAAGCACTGAGCAGATAAATTAAAATACTGCCCCATAAATAACCGTTAATAGTTCCTACCCACAACTCAATGAAACTGGGTTCAATTACACTTGGTTCTACCACGTTATTCTCCGAAGGATTAGTTGTTAGTTATAACTCAGCATATTTTTAGGGTGATTAAACCTGCTACCAAGATTTACGCATGGCAAAAATCACCCTAGTGACTGCATTAAATAACCGGTTTGAATGTTGAGCGTAATTTAAGAAGTTAAAGAAGCTATATAAAGCCGTATAAACCTTGCCGGCAGATATAACTTTTCAAGCTAAAAAATACTTTTATGATCCAAGCTGAGGTTAACTAATTAATTTTTATTTTGAATAGCTTAACAAAATTGCTTACTAGATAAATAACTTTATCACCGCCAGATAAAATAAAACCAGCAACTACGTAAGCCGTCATAAATAATCCGCAAGGAAAAGTGCAAAAAAGCAAGGTGGAAATTTAGAAGCCAGTATTGGTATTAGCTAGCTAAAACTAATTTAATGATAAAAAAAATGCCGATAATGATTATCGGCATTTTAAGTCTAACTATTTAAGTTTTAAGTGAGAAACTAGAGCGCTTTAAATATTGCTTCCACAGAGTCTTTAGCATCACCAAACAACATTTGTGTGTTGTCTTTGAAAAACAAGGGATTTTGCACACCAGCATAGCCTGTTGCCATTGAGCGTTTAAACACCACAACATTTTTTGCTTTCCACACTTCTAATACCGGCATACCCGCAATCGGGCTAGTAGGATCTTCAGCCGCCGCGGGGTTAACCGTATCGTTAGCGCCAATAACTAGCACCACATCAGTTTCAGGGAAGTCATCATTGATTTCTTCCATACCTAAAACAATATCATAAGGCACTTTTGCTTCAGCTAATAACACGTTCATGTGACCTGGTAATCGACCAGCTACCGGATGAATAGCAAAACGTACATCTACGCCTTTATCTTTTAAGGTTTGAGTCAATTTATAAACTGGGTATTGAGCTTGTGCTACCGCCATGCCGTAACCTGGGGCAATGATCACCGACTTCGCGCCATTTAACATATCAGCCACAGCTTCTGCGTTTATTTCAAAGTGATCGCCATAGTCGGTATCCGTATCGATCACCACATTAGTACCAAAACCACCGGCAATCACGCTGATAAAAGAACGGTTCATCGCCTTACACATAATGTAGGAAAGAATTGCACCTGAAGACCCTACTAACGCCCCCGTAACAATTAACAAATCATTACTCAGCATAAAACCTGCAGCCGCAGCAGCCCAACCAGAATAAGAATTAAGCATAGAAACAACCACCGGCATATCGGCGCCGCCAATTGACGCAACTAAATGCCAACCAAAAACAAAGGCAATTAAGGCCATTAAATACAGTAAATTATCACCACCACCTTGCTGAACAAAAAGCACCATCAAGACAAAGGATAAAACACCAGCGGCTAAATTTAACTTATGACGATGAGGCAGCATTAACGCGGCTGAATTAATAATGCCACGTAACTTACCAAAGGCAACAATCGAGCCGGTAAAGGTTACCGCGCCAATAAACACACCAAGAAACACTTCCACTAAATGGATATTAGTCGCCATTTGCTGACTGTCGGTAAAGTTGGCCATTACAGAATGGTCCATTTCAAAGTAACTATTGAAACCCACCAATACCGCAGCTAAACCAACAAAACTGTGCAAAATAGCCACTAACTCTGGCATTTGCGTCATTTCAACTTTTTTCGCCAACTGCAAACCGATAGTTGCACCAATGAGCATAGTTACTAAAATTATCCAAACATTGTCGACACGGGGATCAGCAATGGTGGCAATAAGCGCAATAGCCATACCGACAATACCGTACCAATTACCCGTTTCTGCGGTTTGCTGCTTACTCAATCCCGACAAACTAAAAATAAACAATAACGCAGCTAAAATATAAGCAGCACTGATTAAACCTTGAGAAAATTCCATTACATCGCCCTTATTTTCTAAACATTTTTAACATACGTTTAGTGACCACAAAGCCACCAACAATATTGATCGTCGCGATAAGTATGGCGACACCGGCGAGCACTTGAATTAACGGGTTACTATTACCCACCTGCAAAACTGCACCAACAACGATAATGCCAGATATAGCATTAGTAACACTCATCAATGGCGTATGCAGTGAGTGACTGACATTCCAAACCACGTTGTAACCAATAACACAGGCTAAAACAAACACCGTAAAGTGTGAGAGAAAGTCAGCCGGTGCAACACTAGCAACCCAGGCAAAAAGCAAAGCACCTGCGGCCATGAAAATATGCTTTTTCCCTTGGCTCATGGATTCTTCTTTTTTCACCTCTACCGCTTTTACTGGTTCAGCCTTCGGTTTAACTGGTGCTGCACTCACTTGAATAGGTGGTGGCGGAAAGGTAATTTCGTTGCCTTTCACAACCGTCATATTACGAATAACAACATCTTCAAAATCAATATTGAACGTGCCATTTTTTTCTTTACACAACAACTTTGCCAAACTGACTAGGTTATTGGCGTACAACTGTGACGATTGATTCGGTAGCCGAGAAACTAAGTCGGTATAGCCAATAATTTTAACGCCATTCGCATTAACTACCTTACCTGCCTCAGTTAACTCACAATTTCCGCCCCCAGCCGCGGCTAAATCAACCACGATGCTGCCAGTTTTCATCGACTCAACCATGGCAGTGGTAATCAATTTAGGTGCGGGCTTACCTGGGATCATCGCGGTGGTAATAATAATATCAACATCTTTTGCTTGTTCTGCAAACAAGGCCATTTCCGCGTCGATAAAGGCTTTGCTCATTTCTTTTGCATAACCATCGCCAGAGCCGGTATCTTCAGGCTCTTCATAGTCAAGCTCAAGAAACTCAGCCCCCATACTTTCTATTTGTTCTTTCACTTCAGGGCGGGTATCAAAGGCACGGACAATAGCGCCTAAACTACTGGCTGTGCCAATAGCAGCGAGCCCTGCAACACCGGCACCAATAATCATCACTTTAGCGGGCGGCATTTTACCTGCAGCGGTTATTTGGCCAGTTAAAAAACGGCCAAAGTGATGTGTCGCTTCAATAACGGCACGATAACCGGCAATGTTCGCCATCGAACTTAGCGCATCCATTGATTGACTGCGGGTCATTCTTGGCACCATTTCCATCGCTAACGTGGTAATACTTTTCGCCTTTAACGCCGCTAAAATATCGTCATTTTGTGCTGGTGCAATAAAACTGATCAGATTTGCACCGTCTTTCATTAACTCGATTTCTTCAATGCTCGGAGGATTTACTTTAAAAATAATATCGGACTGCCAAACATTTTTTTTGGTAACAACACTGGCACCCGCCTCAATAAATTCTTGATCGGTAAAACTTGCTTTAGTACCACAGCCTTTTTGTACTTGCACTTCAAAGCCCAGCTTTAACAAAGCAGCTACCGCGGTTGGCGCGCTAGCGACTCGGTTTTCACCTGATAATGTTTCTTTCGGTATACCAATAATCATAAATCACCTTTATTCATCACAAAAATTTCATCATAAAAATAGCGCTTCACAAGTGAAGTAAATAGTTTGTTTTCTTGTTTTTACTTGCGAGGTATTTCATGCAACTGAATGTTAAAATTATAATTAACTCGATTAATTAGACTAATGTTTTACCATTATTCGTTTACTTTTCATACATCAAGCTTATTTATTTTCGCTATAAGCTAGCCGATATAACTTTATCGCTTATAGCCCAAAGGTCTAGTTTGCTCTGTGGCGATAATAGATTAATATATTGAAATACATGCTAATAAGGATAGAAAGATGATTTATCAACTCGCTAACGTAGCGCCAAGCTTAACTGACAGCAATTTTATCGCCCCCAATGCCACACTTATCGGTGACGTAGTGTTGGCTGAACATGCCAGTGTTTGGTTTAATGTTGTTATTCGTGCTGACATGGAAACCATCAAAATTGGTGAAAATAGCAATATTCAAGATGGTTCGATATTACATGTTGATACAGGCTTTCCAATAACCATTGGGCGTGATGTCACCATTGGCCATAAAGTGATGCTCCATGGTTGTACCATTGGCGATAATACCTTAGTTGGCATGAATGCCGTGGTACTTAACGGCGCTAATATAGGTAAAAATTGTTTAATTGGCGCCAACAGCTTGGTGACTGAAAACATGCAAGTGCCTGATGGCCATTTAGTCATGGGTTCACCGGCAAAAGTTGTCAAAGCCCTTGATGATGCGACACGCGCAATGTTTACAAAGTCTGCGATGCATTATGTCGACAATGGTCAGCGCTATTTAAATGAATTAACTGAGGTAAAGCGCTAACATTTAGCATTTAAATGACTTCGCCCTTTTAACTTAGCGACGGCATTAATTAATGATCACGATACAGCTTCAATTTGATAGATTTATTTCACATCAATCACTTTTTGGGGCTGTTTTATTCACATCACTCGAGTATTTCCTCCCAAGTCATGAAATGAGGAACATTTCCTCATTTCATCGAAAATAAAATTATTCACTTTACCTGCAGGTAACAAATGGCAATGGCTGTAATGATTTGTTATAAATAGGTAAAATAAATAAGGTGGAAATATTTTTTATGTAAAAGAGGAAAGTTTCCTCCTATTAAGTTGTTAGGGCTTTTGCCGCACAAAACATAAGGAGTATTAAATGTCTGAAGGAGATAACAGTATGGATTTAACTGGAGCGGGAAAACTGGCTAATGCTATTCCCAAAGAAGGTTGGAAAAAATTAATTGATACCGCCTGTACAACATTTTCTGACTTAGTTGCTCCTATAACTAAAACAACTGCTGGTTTAGGAGGATTAATTCAAGCTAAGTTCGATACAATGATTGATGCACAAAAAGTTTTTGCTGCGGATGCTTTGTATAATGCGAAAGACAAGGTAGATAGGTCGGGAAAAACAATCACAGGAATTCCAAAATCTAAAGTTCTATTGCCTTCAATTGAAAATGCTTCTTTAGAATCTGATGATGGCTTAAGGGATATTTGGTCTAATTTAATTGCAAATGAAATGTTGGACGGGAGTGTACATCCTGAATTCCCTCTTGTTTTATCTAGATTAAGCTCTAACGATGCTAGTGTTTTATCTGAAATTGCTGCCAATAATAGTAAAATAACTGTTCAGTCAGCGGCAAAAGCTCTTACTGTTTCTTTAAGTATTATGGGAATTAGTTTTAGTCAGTTATTAGAAGAGCCAGCAGACTTTAGTAGAGAACACTTAGAAAGGCTTAATCTAATTCAAAAAGGAAATGGGAAATGGATGCTAACGTACTTTGGTGAAGAGTTCGTCAAAGCTGTTACAGACCCAAATTTTGAATAGGCTAATTCACAGCCCTAACAAGTCAATTCAGCAGGACAAAAAACAGCTGGTTTTGCTCCTGCGTCGCTTATTTTAACCAACTATTTTTTGCCTCTGATTGAGGCGTTAGCTTTAAATAAGGAAGTCATGGTGAAATTTTCAGTAATATTAATAACGTTCATATGTATGTTTTCAATTTGTACATATGCAAATGAAGAGATAGATAAACTTACATTACCAATAATGGAATCAATCCAAAAAGGAAAAATTAGTAATATCTTTTCGATGGCCTTTCCAAAAGATAGTCCTAGCAGAAGATATTTTTCTGACTCTGAAATTGAGCAATATGATAATAAGTTTCAAGGTAGCTTTCAGACTCTAGGTAAATCTAGTGGTTATTTTGAGTATCTTCACTCAGATATACCAGACGTATTAGTTTTAAAATATTATGTTGTTAAATTTGATGTGGAGCCTGCCATTATTAAATTCATATTATATAAACAGGATAAAGAGTGGAGAATCAACTCTTTTGCAATTGACGATACACTTGATGATTATCTTGAGGAGTCCGCAAAGTATCGTATGGGTTCATTAAGTCATAAAGATGTCCGTGATGAAATTAAAGCTAAGCCACTCAAGCAGGAAAAATAACAGTTGGTTAGGTTACGCTTCACATTTTAACCAACTATTATTTGCGTCTTAGTGGGGGCGTTATAAATTTCCCAAGGATGGAGTTTAATTTGAAATATTTATCTTTTTTATTGTTGTATTGTTTCTCTTTATATTTTCTTATAGCTAGTAATGCAACTATTGGACTTGCTTCACATGAAAGTGAACAATGGAAATACATCTATTTATTTTGTTTCATTGGTCTAATATCAATACCAATCTCAACTGTAGTTTTTGTATTTAAAAGTAGAAGTATGGGATTAGATTATAAAAATAGACTTCAAAAAAAACTTAATTTGTCGTTAGTTGCTATTGTCGCCTTGGTGTTCTTTGCGGAGTTGTCTTTGACGCCAAAAACGAATATTAGAATAGATCTTTTACTAGTCATACCCGCTCTAATTGCACACGGCATTACTTTTTTAATTTTCACATTCAGTGTTAAAAAAGGTACACAAAACTTATAAGCTATTCAAGCGGGACAAAAAACAGTTGGTTTTTGCTCGTGGCTCGCTTATTTTATTGCCTCTTAATGAGGCGTTAGCATTACTAAATGGAGATTGGTGCAATTATTAAACTGAGTAGTTACTTTTATATTAATGGTGAAACGGCTTTACATAAAAACTTTTTGTTTTGGTTTGCGACTTTATTCCCATTGATTTTAGCTTTTTGTTTTGCATATCCTTTATCACATGGACTTAAATTGTCAGGAACTGTTGAAGCGTATTCTAATTTTATTTCAATATTTAAATTACCTTTATGGATTGCGTCTGGAAGCTTGATACTCGGAGTAACAGTTAGTCGGTTCCATAGCTCAGAGCAGCGAGCTATAACAATTAAACAAAGTATAAATCAAAATAACTTTGCTAATTACTTAAACCATCGAGATCATTTTCAAAAATACCTAACCCCAATAGCTGCAAATTTTGATGTAGAAGTAGATCCTTTTAAGATATACGGCATTATTTTTAGTTCCTCTACACCATATAATGCAAACGTAAAATTGTCAGATGGAATATTTGACTTCTTTTCCGAAAAATTAGAAACAGAGTTTTGGTCAAAAATGAAATTTTCAGCGCCAAATTTCACTAATCAAGAGGTTAATATTTATTTCCCCAGATTTGCTAAATCAATTGGCATTAATGCAGAAAATATTACTCTAAGTGACTTTGAAGAATTAAAGACATTATTAGTTAAAATTCGTAAAATATATCGCCGTGCTATGGAGTATGGAATAACTAGAGAAACATCAGAATCTTTCCAAGAAATAGAAGAATCTGGATTTTCTATGCTAATAGGTGAGTTTAGTCAGTGGGCACATGAAAACAACTTTAAGAAGCGGTGGCCGTAATGCTAACAAGTGACTATGGTGTCAATTCTTAATTATTATTCATTTTTGGTTCCCAATAAACACCATCCCTCACCATCGAATTTAAGACCACTATCATCTTTCTCACGCACACTATAATCGCTATTTTTTCGGTTTCCAGCGGCGATTAGTCGCTAATATGTTGCTTTAAAAACCGGTTGTATTGCATCGCTGACATCATCGACATGAACATCGCTGTGGGTATTTGGTGATGTGAAAAATTTCAGCGCAAAAAGAACCAACAGAAAATGTCAAAAAAGAAAGAATTGAAATTGAAGTCAAAAAATTATGTATTATAAAACCATATAGAAAGTGCTTTCCCTATATATTTGGTTTTGTTGCAGGATTTGGGGCTATACTATGTTGGTTTGGTTTTCGTCAAAGGATTGTAGATATTTATCCTGATGAAGAAGCTTTGCGTAAAGAACAACTTAAGAGTTTAATAATTGCTAACAGGGCAGCGTCACGAGTTAAGTTTAAAAAACGTAGATAAAAAGCAAATCAACTACGATAACTAACAGTTTGCTAGACTTCGCTATACAAATTTTTTGCCTGGTATTAAGGCGTCAATCACTTCTAGGAAAAGTCTATGAAACCGTTTATCTGCATAATTTCCATTTTATTTGTTTCTTCATGCACTACACCAATAAGTGTTAAAGCAAATTCCACCGAGTTAACGAGTCATCAGATATCCACTATTGCTAAATCGGATTGGATTCATGGCTCTGAAAATTGTAAAACTAATCAAGAATCAACGTTTGATGTTTATAAACATGATGAGCAGAGTTTTATTATTCGACAAAACAAATGCCTAACCTTTGAAGCGCCTTTTAGCTATATTTTGGTTGGAGCTCAACAAATTTTGGTCTTAGATACGGGTGCGTTAAGTGATAATCCTGAGTTTTCTTTGTATGCAGAGTTAGAGAAAATCATTGGAAAAAGTCAATTAGCCGTTAAGAAATTACTTGTCGTTCACTCACATAGTCACAGCGATCATTATCAAGGCGATGTTTATTTTAATGGACGGAAAAATGTTGAAGTCGTTAAAAAATCAGCGTCAGACGTCAGGTCATTTTTTAGTTTTTCCGATTGGCCTCAAGAAGAAAAAACAATTGATCTTGGAGGCAGAAAAATAGTTGTTATACCTACGCCTGGTCATCAAGAAGAAGCAATAAGTATATATGACCATCATACAAAATGGCTAATGACAGGAGATACATTATACCCTGGTTATATTTATGTAAAAAACTGGCAAGCATACAAAGATAGTATTGATAGATTAACACACTTTACTAAAAATAATGCTGTTACAGCCATCATGGGGGCACATATAGAAAAGCAAAAATCACCAAATTCCTATTTTCCTATTGGTTCAATCTACCAACCCAATGAGGCAAACCTTGATTTAACAGTTGAAAGCTTGCAGCTTCTAAATAAAGAGCTAAAACACCACAATAAACCACGTGAAATTATATTAGATGACTTCATTATAAAACCGATGAGTAGCTTACAAAAAATGCTAAGTAATACTGCAAGGTGGTTCACTCAATAGCAACAGTATTCAAGCCACACAAGCAGTGATGCGGTAATTTTCGGTCACATAGATATGACTGTCGATGTAATCAAGATCAATAACGCCAAATACTGATACTTTTGGTTTAAATATCAGCGAATACCTTGGGTATTTTCATCGACATGATGAAGGCAACGATACATGGCGCTATATATTTACACCGCCAAAAAAAATTAACCCAATACCTGTAACGGCTAAATTATTATTGTATTGCGTAAATAGTAATAAGTAGGTATAAAACTATCGGTCTCGCTGATTGTAGTCCCTTATTAGGCCTTAAATGTATAGGATAATCATGTACAAACTCATAGTTTTAAGCTCAATATTGATAACCGCTATTTTTTCAGCAAAGGTTAAAAGTAGTGAATGTGATATTTCAGGTATTTGGGATCACAGCGCTAAACCTGCAAAACTTTTTATTGATCTAACTAAAGGTGAAATATCAGTTCATTCTCACGATGTAACCCCTAAATCAATTGGTTTGGTGGTTTTGAAAAATCTTAAACTTGGGACAACGAAATATGCGTGGGATGCAAAAATGTACAGCGCAGCAGAAGATGCATTTGTTGATGTTGAAATAACGTCAAAAAGCTGTAACCAATTAAGTGTTGATTTTCATGGTGAAGAAGTTTTACGACTGATCAGGTAAGTTTAAACATTATCGACTGTTCTAGATGAATAAAACAGACAATTAAAGCTGCTCTCGGCACCACTGTGGTAGATAGCTTTTAGTTTCATCAAAAAACTTTAACCATCATGTAGACAAGGAAGCATAGTGAGTAAATTAACAGTTATATTGATTATATTTTTCATGGTTGGATGCACATCAACTGACAATAGTAAGCTGGGTTATAATGGAGTAACTCAATCAACTCCTGATAATTTAGGCGCATTACAAACGCTAGAAAGCCTTAAAAGTAACCCTGATGCGCGGTTTAGCAATCAAAGTGGTTGGATTATCATTAATGTTGACGTTGCAGATGAACAAGCAATCTATTCGTTTACTCCTAAATCCCACCCAGCTTATCCATCGATAGTGAAAAGAGAAATAGTAGAGAGAAACGGCGCTATACACATAGACATGAGCGCAAAGTGTAGCGCATCAAAGGCGGTGTGTGATGAGCTTATCCAGCAATTTTTAGCACTAAACAATCAAATCAAGCAATCAATGCAAAGATAGTAAGCGCCTAACAATAATACAGAGTATTAAATCGCCACTAACACAGAGTAATATTAGATAGTGGCTAGCACTTATAAACCGGCTTGGATCATTGCTTTAATTTTATGGGCCTTAACAAAGTGATCTAATTTATGCGTTTGAATCCACCAAGTAGCGGCTTCCATAAGCAGCTCAGGGGTATCATTTTTATTGGCAAAAAAAGCATAAAATGAAAGGCCAACATCATCACCTTTACTGGCAATCTTTTTATCACAAACCTTGATGATTTTAGCTCTTAATTCTGCTCTCATTATTTACTCGTCAGGTTAAATTTTTGGTTTTAATCCACATCATGCAAAGGCCACAACACGATATAATCTTCGAAGTCTTCCAATTCAACATCGTTATCTTTAATGATTTTGCCACGTACCGACATGCCTGCTTGATGCATGGCTGACTTTTTACCGTTATGTAATAACGGGTGCCAAGACGGCATGCCTCTGCCCTCTTTTAAGCGTCGATAAGTACAGCTTGGTGGCATAAAAAACACATCGTCTAAGTTTTCTTGCGTAAGCTGAACACAATCTGGCACTAACACAGTACGTTGCTCATATTTGGAACACTGGCAACTTTTATCGTTAAGTAAATGACAAGCAATGTTTGAGTAGTTCATTTGCTCACCCTCCACAATATGCGTTGTCGGCATTAATTCAGTTTCATCTGTGGTACTTTCATCATCAATAAACTTGTGTAAACAGCATTTAGCACAGCCGTCACATAATGACTCCCACTCAGGTCGGGTCATTTCGTTGAGTGTTTTGGTTTCCCAAAAACGCTCTATCGGCATTTTTTTTGCTTTGTCTTTTGACAACGAGCGATTACTTTTTTTACTCATAGCGCTACTTATTACACTTAGTTATGGTTTATAGAGGCTTATTTAATCGCTGGGTATTTAATATGATCAGATAAATGCCCAACCGAGCTAACAAAATAGTATGACAAGTTCCAATGCATCAAACTTTTATAGTTATTGTAAGCCAGATAAGCACGACCTTTTACGCCATCAGGAAAAACTAATGTTGCATTAACATCTACCTGAGGCAAGTTAGTGCCGTCGGTACGTCGAACACCTAATGTCTGCCATTGTGCTAAGGTTTTTTCACTTTTAGCCCAGGCTTTTAGCCAGTTTTTACGTCCACCGGTTTTTTGAGGGATTGCCAGTGAGGTATCAAAATCACTAGGTAACTTAACTTGTCGTCCCCACGTTAGCGCGTCGTTCCAACCTTCATTCTTTAAGTAATTTGCCATTGAAGCAAAAACATCAGCTTGATTGCCCCAAATGTCTTTTTTACCGTCACCATCACCATCAACCGCATAGGCAACAAATGAGGTTGGCATAAACTGGTTTTGTCCCATAGCACCGGCCCAAGAGCCTTTCATGCTAGCGCTATCAATATGGCCTTCTTTCAATATTGTTAACGCTGCCCATAATTGCTTTTTAAAGAACGCTTCGCGACGCCCTTCATACGCTAAGGTTGAAAGTGCAGAGACGACATTATAGTTGCCCATGATTTTGCCAAAGTTAGTCTCTAGCCCCCAAAGGGCAACAATAAATCGGGCTTGTACACCATATTCAGCAGCAACTTTGCTCAATAATTCTTGGTGTTCTTTATACATGGCTCTGGCGCGTTTTATTTTCCATTCAGGTAAACGCTTAGGTAAATAGCTATCGAGTGTTTCAACTTTTTCTGGTTGGCTACGATCCGCTTTTACCGCACGTTGATGAAAAACTGCATGAGCAAAAGACTCATCAATTAAGGTTTGTTCAAAACCCTTAGCAAGTGCTTCTTGTTTAAGCTTTACAAGGTATTGCTCAAACCCTGCTTGGGTAAGTGTTGGGGTTGTTTTAGTTTCAGCAGCCAATGTAGCTTGAGAGCACAGCGCTAAAAAAAGTGAAAATGATAAGCTTTTGACAGATTTAATATAACGCATAATTATTCCTCTGTGCTTTTCTGGTTGGCTAGGGTCATATTGGCTTTATGCGCTTTTAATAAATCATCTTCTTTCGGCGTTAATTGCAAATAGTAACCTTGCTCAGCTAAGTTTTCTTTTACTTTGTCAATATCAGCAAAACCTAGCTTCACCTTTGTGGCAAGATTAAGCACGGTAACCATAATGGGTGTACCAAACATTTTCATTAGCGTTTCAGGTACATCGGAGAAATCATCCCGTTTATTAATAAAGAGATAGGTTTGCGCTTTTTTTGAACTTTTATAAACACTACACAGCATAATGGAGACCTATGATTGAATGGAATTTGGAAATTTTTTCATTTACGTTCTTAACACTATTTTTGTTAAATGTGCATATAACCTAACACTGCAGCACCACAAACTATTTACATACCGTGTGTCATACTTTACTCACGGAATGTATTACTCACATCAGTTACTGGCATTGATTGCTGACATTAGTGGCTAACATTAGTGACTAACATTGATGACAGCCATTAACACGTCACTCTATTTGAAATCATTCTCAACAAATGCTAACAATTTATCACCGCATACTGGCTTGCGCCAGCCACGCATAACATCAACTAAGTGAATATTATGCTCAGCGTCATTAAGTTTAAAGTGCCAAGATAAGAACTGGTTTATTTGTTTTTTTGAGGCCAAATTTTCTGTCAGTAAATTGGCTTGCTCACTTATTTTACCAAGATAACTTTTAACTTTTTTAAAGTTTTGTTTATAACCTGGATATTCATCAAGGCGTACGATTGGCTCTGGCAATTCAGGGTTTTTCTCTTCATTAACTCGTTTTAATACCGATAGCATCGCATTACCTTTGTGCCTCACATCAAGCGTTTCAACCCCTTCAATATTCGCCATAATAGCAACATTAGCAGGATTAACTTGCGCGATGGCTAATAAAGTATGATCTTTCACGATAAAGCCAATAGGACGATCTTTTTGTTTTGCCTGTTGGTAGCGCCAAATGGTTAATTGCTGCAATATGTATAACTGCTGAGGGCTTAAGCGCCAAGCCATTTTAATATTACGATACAACAGGCTTTCATCAATCGGGGTAAATTTACGCTCAACCATTAAGTCACTTTCTTCTTGCGCTGCCGCTAGCCAGCCAGACTTTTCAATATCGGCCATTAACAAAGGTAAAACATTAAATAAATGTTCAACGTCTGCCTCAGCATACTTAAGCTGTTTAGTGGTTAATGGTCGCTTCATCCAATCAGTTCGGGATTCAGACTTGTCGAGTTCAATATCCGTGTAATGCGCAATCATAGCCGCATAACCCATTGATAAGCCGTGGCCTAAAAATGCCATAATAATTTGGCTATCAATTAAGTTTACCGGTCGACAATTACCGGCAGTGAGGAAAACTTCGAGATCTTCCGAGCAAGCATGTAGTACTTTTTGAATGTGAGGATTTTCAAGTAACTGCCAAAAAGGTGATAAATCAGCTAAAGCAACGGGGTCAATTAACGCCAGTGTATTGCCGTCATTTATCTGAATAAGCCCTAATTTAGGGTAGAGTGTTCGGGTGCGAACAAACTCGGTATCAATAGCAAGCACAGGCGCTTGCGCATAACGTTGACAGACTTGATGTAATTGTTCAGGGCTTTCGACATAAATTCTTTCAAGAGTTGCTTGCACGTAATATCCTATATAAATCAAATACTGGGCTGAATGTTTTCACTACGCTAACATCATAAATATGGGCAATGGAAATAGCGAAAATATATTCAGCGTTACAATATCTTATTTTCTAGCGCTTGCCAAAATGAAATTTAATGGTGCTGCGCAAATAAAAATGACAAGCTCAACCTTTTAGGGCGCTTGTCATTTTTTACTTATTAGAAAGTACTGATTAAAGCCTGCTTATTAAAACAAACCTTAGCCAACTGAACTTGACCACACAGCTATTAACGTCTGCGCCTTGTTGCTTGTTGGCTGCGGTGTTGATGTTTTTTCACTGAACGACGAATTCTTCTACTTTTCGCATTATCCATCGCTTTTTCATCTACTTTCACTTTACTTTGTGTTTCAGGCGCTAAATCAACCAGTTTTCTGTAGTAGTTAACATCTTGTAAATTCAGCTCAGTCCAACCACCTAATGGCAATTGACGCTTCATTTCTAAATCGCCGTAGCGAACACGGATCAAGCGGCTAACTTGTACATCTTGGCTTTCCCATAAGCGACGAACTTCGCGGTTACGCCCTTCTGACAATACCACGTGGAACCAATGATTACGACCTTCACCGCCTCGATAGGTTATTTTTTGAAACTTAGCAGGACCGTCTTCTAACTTAACGCCATGACGTAATGTTTGCAGCATAGCTTCGTTAACTTCGCCAAAAACACGTACCGCATATTCACGTTCAACCTGCTTAGACGGGTGCATTAAACGGTTTGCTAGCTCACCATCGGTAGTGAAAAGCAACATACCCGAGGTATTAATATCTAAACGACCAACCGCAATCCAACGACTGCCCTCTAATTTCGGTAAGCGGTCAAATACGGTTGGACGCCCTTCTGGATCTTTGCGCGTACACATTTCGCCTTCTGGCTTGTTGTACATTAATACCCGGCACAAATCGTCTTCTAATGGTTTAAGCTTAATTTGGTGGCCATCGACACGAATAAGTTCGTTGCCTTCGACACGGTCGCCCAAATAAGCGGTTTTACCTTCAACACTAACGCGGCCAGCGCTGATATAGGTTTCCATTTCTCGGCGTGAACCTGCTCCGGCTCGTGCGAGTACTTTTTGCAATTTTTCAGACATAGGTCTTAACTCTCTTACGTCAGTAACTTCACAGTGCGTCACGGTGTAAACCGCGCGACTATTACGTCTCTGTCTCTTTAAGTTTAGGGTTTATAAAACCCTGCGATTTATTTGTAATATTTTTACCGAGCTTTAGTCAGTCAATTCTGCCATCGGCATTAATGCCGGCAATTGGTCAAGTGAGGTTAACGAAAAGTAGTCAAGAAATTCTTGTGTACTCGCGTATAACACAGGCCGACCCGGTACTTCTTTATGGCCAACCGTTTTGATCCAATTTCTTTCCGTTAGTGTTTTAATAATCTGACTACTAACGGCAACACCGCGGATATCTTCAATTTCACCGCGGGTTATCGGTTGTTTATAGGCGATTAGCGCTAAGGTCTCTAAAATGGCACGTGAATATTTTGGTGCCTTTTCTTGGTATAAATGCGCTAAATCGTCACTAAGCTCTTTTGGTGTTTGAAAACGATAGCCTGTGGCTACTTTATTAAGTTCAACACCACGACCTTTATAATGAGCCTGAATAGCGATAATTATATCACGAATTCGAAGATTGCTAACACGATATTCAATTAAAAAATCACGTTTAAGTAATTGCACCGATAACGGCTTGTCGGCGATAAATAATGCCGCTTCTACTAAGCGCTGTAACTTCTCATCGTCAATATCTTTATGGCGTATTTTCTCAGCTATCATTTGCTATCTAATCCGTTATTTTTCTATTACTGCTTAGGAAGGCACACGTGAATTTCGCCGTAAACTTTCGCTTGTACACATTCGATTAACGACTCTTTTATCAGTTCAAGTATGGCCAAAAAAGTCACGACCACCCCTTGTCGACCTTCTTTTATGCTAAACAGATCGCTAAAATCACAATAAGAATTGGTACTTTGAGCGTCTTTGAGTGTAGCTAAAATTTTTGCCATGCGCTCTCGTGTCGATAACGACTCTTTTTGAATATGGTGATGTTCAAAAGCCTGTGTCCGCTTTATTATGCCCTGCAGCGCCGTAACCAGCTCAGCTAAATCAACCTGACTATTAATCACTGGCGCAACAAAATTATCCGCTAGATCAACGTTAGCGATAAAACTATCACGGTCGATTCTGGGTAATTCATCAAGATTCTCAGCCGCTTTTTTAATGACCTCATATTCTTGCAGTTTTCTCACTAATTCGGCTCGGGGATCGCCCTCTTCTTCATCAACCGCTTGCTTGGGTAATAGTAAGCGTGATTTTATTTCCGCTAAAATAGCCGCCATCACTAAGTATTCGGCCGCCAATTCCAATTTAATGTCTTTCATTAAATCGACGTACGTCATGTACTGCGTGGTGATAGGGGAAATAGGTAAATCTAAAATATCAAACTTTTGTTTGCGAATTAAATATAGTAGTAAGTCGAGCGGCCCTTCAAACATCTCTAAAATAACTTCTAAAGCATCGGGCGGAATAAATAAATCTTGCGGCTTCTCCACCATAGCTTCACCGCGTAATAACGCGAATGGCAGTACTTGTTGCAGCATAACGCCCGACGTAGGGCTTTTACTTTGCGTACTGGTAGTCGATAATTTAGCCTTGGGATCAGACATAGTGAGCTTTTAGCCTTAAAGCAGTATGATTACGTTATCTAGCATGGTGTTCAATAAAGCGCGTGAGCGAGTGTTATTGAAATGGCGTAGGATCGCCTTCGCCAACACGAATAATTTCTACGCTATCATTGGAAAAATCGATCACGGTTGTTGGGTGCTCACCCAAATGACCACCATTGATGATCAAATCAACTTGGTGCTCTAAAATATCGCGAATGTGTTCGGGATCAAACTCTGCCATTTCAGCGCCGGGCATGATCAAGGTTGTCGACATGATCGGTTCACCTAATTCGGCTAATAAGGCTTGTGCAATATTATTATCAGGCACACGGATACCTATGGTTTTACGCTTCGGATTCAGTAAACGTTTAGGCACTTCTTTTGAGCCTTTAAAAATGAAGGTATAAGGCCCCGGAGTATTGTTTTTTAATAATCGGAAGTAACTGTTATCAACGCGGGTATATTCTGATAATTCAGATAGGTCGCTACACATCAAGGTAAAGTTATGCGCTTTATCAATCGAGCGGATGTTACAAATTCGCTCCAAGGCTTTTTTATCCCCTATATGGCAACCTAAAGCATAGCCAGAGTCGGTTGGATAAACAATAACACCTCCATCCTTAATAATGGCCGCTGCTTGCTTCATTAAACGCCCTTGCGGGTTATCGGGGTGAACATAAAAAAACTGACTCATAATGAGCTCCAACTTATCACAGATTTATCATATAAACGTTGTTAACATCGCTACTGTACGAATCCAATGTTACGTTTTAACCATTTTATTTTCTTTGCCAAAGTTGCCAAATTGGACTTGCCTGCTCTGGCATAACTAAATTACGACCTAAATCACTCCAACGACTCGGCTGATGAAAATCAGAGCCCATCGATGCATGTAAATCATATTCTAAACAAAAGCTTAGCATTAATTTACGTTGTTCATTGTTCATCTGCGGTAATACCACTTCTAAACCGTCGCCTTGTGCGGCTTTAAAATCAACAATTAAGCGTCGTAGCCATTTCGTTGATAAGTCATATCGGATCGGGTGTGCCATGACAGCGACACCACCGGCGGCATGAATGGTTGCTACGGCTTCATCGATACTACACCAATTAGGATTGACATAAGCGCGTTTGCCTTTGCCAATGTACTTATCAAAGGCCGATTGCATTTTACTGACCACACCACGCTGTAACAATACTTTAGCAAAATGTGCTCGGGTAATAGAGCCTTCGCCGGCCATGGCTTTAGCTTGGCTGTAAACATCATCAAAGCCACACTTTGCCAACTTTTCCCCCATGGCAGTAGCACGATCTTCACGACGTTGTTGTTGCTGTGCAATCAGCGCTTGTAATGCGCTACTTTCAGTGTCGATATTTAAACCGACAATATGAATTTCAAAACCTTGCCATTGTGTCGATATTTCAATGCCATCAATTAGCGTTAATGGAACATTTTTATCTAAAATAGTTTGTTTTGCACTATCGAGACCCGCCACCGTGTCGTGATCGGTGATCGCTAAAACATCAATTTGAAAGTTAACCGCCCGCTCTATCAGCTCTTGTGGCGTCAGTGCACCATCAGAGCAATTAGTATGGCTATGCAGATCAACGCGTAAGTTTGCTAGATCTTTATTATTTGTAAAATCAGTGGTTGACATCATTAGCCGAATCGGTTCTTCTATAGGGACTTAAAGCTGCCTAACCTCAATATCACCTGTACAAAAAGTACAAGTCACTCATTAGGCAAGTGAATAAAACAATTTTACTGAGATAAAACAGATAATGATACAAGTAAAACAAACTATTTCTTTGATTTGGTGGTGGCATAACTCTACATAAGTGGGTTGTGATGTTTACTTGTAAGTATAAACTTCGGAAACCCGCAAACTATTGCGGGTTTTTTGTTTTTAAATATTCAATTAATTAATTAGTTAAAATAACGAGAGAGTAATTATGTTACGCATTAAAGTTAAACGTTGGTTTTTATGGTGGCTGCTGCCTATTTACGCTGGATGACCGTTTTTAAATAGACTATTTGTAGGAATACCCATGAGCAATATCCAAGAAAGTAACACCAATAAAATGCAGCTTGATACTGCACTCGATACCTTACAGCCAGGTGCTGTGACAACCATCACTGATAGTTTACGCTATCAAAGCGATCCGCTCGCTGTTTTTCATACCTTGTGTGCTGATAAAGAAAACACACTGTTACTCGAATCTGCAGAAGTTGATAAAAAGCATCAACTAAAAAGCTTATTACTGACCGATACTGCGGTTAAAATTGTTTGTAACGCGAATGTTGTCACCTTTACAGCAATAAGTAAAAATGGCGAAAATGCCTTGGCCTTTGCTAAACAAGCATTAGCTAAAGATGCTGAAATTTTCGATGATATCAATGGTCTCGGCAAAGGCTTTAGCGCAACTTTTGCTGATGTTGCTGAGCAATTAGATGAACGTTCACGTTTGCTTGCTATTAACCCTTTTCAAAGCTTGCGTTTATTTACTGAGCTTAAAAATAGCAACCATCACCCTTTCGCGGTATTTCTGGGCGGTGCCTTTGCGTTTGACATGATGGCAATGAGTGAAGCCTTACCCGAGGTTAGTGATGGTGAAAACACCTGTCCTGACTTTGTTTATTATCTAGCGGAAACCTTAATTGTTATTGATCATGAACAGCAAACCAGTGAAGTTATCGCCAATGTATTTACGGGTGATGATTATCAAGAAGCACAAAGCTTAGCGTTAGCAAAAATTGCCGCGATAAAATCAAGCTTATTAACCGATATAACAGCAAGCTTTGCGCAAAAATCACCAACAAGTGGCTCAAGTGCCAACGCACATGCAACACCTGCTTGCGATATTGACGATACGGCGTTTTGCAAGATAGTGAATGACTTAAAAGAAAATATTTTAGCCGGTGATATTTTTCAAGTCGTGCCCTCTCGCACCTTTAGCTTAACTTGCTCTAATACATTAAACGCTTATAAAGCCTTAAAACATCGTAATCCCAGTCCTTACATGTTTTATCTGCAAGACAGTGAATTTTGTATCTTCGGCGCTTCACCAGAGTCAGCACTTAAATACCAACAAAGTAACCGACAAGTAGAAATTTATCCCATTGCTGGTACGCGTCCTCGCGGTTTTAACACCGATGGCAGCTTATCACCGGATTTAGACAGCCGTATCGAACTGGACTTGCGATTAGATAAAAAAGAACTAGCAGAGCACATTATGCTGGTAGATTTAGCTCGCAATGACATCGCTCGCGTTAGTCAACCCGGTACCCGTCACGTTGCTGATTTATTGAAAGTTGACCGATATTCGCACGTTATGCATTTAGTCTCTCGAGTTTGTGGCACCTTGGAGCATGAATTAGACGCGCTGCATGCTTACCAAGCTTGTATGAATATGGGTACGTTATCGGGTGCGCCAAAAGTTAAAGCAACCTCCCTGATACGTGAAGTTGAAGGTAAACGTCGTGGCAGTTATGGTGGCGCTGTTGGCTACTTAACGGGCGACGGTGATATGGACACCTGTATTGTTATTCGTTCTGCATTCGTTAAAAATAATCAAGCGCAAATTCAAGCCGGTGCCGGTGTGGTTTTTGACTCTGATCCACAATCAGAAGCTAACGAAACCAGACAAAAAGCCCAAGCGGTGATTAATGCTATTTATGAAGCGGAAACTAAGCAATTACTGATTTCACAACAAGACAGCACTGAAATAAGCCGTAATACTTTACTGGCAAAGGAGACTAACTCATGACTGCTGCTGATTTATCAACAAACGCTTTGAGTTCGACAAGCAACTCTACACTCAGCTCGTTACCTGAGATTGTTATGCTAGATAATCTCGATTCATTTACCTATAACTTGGTTGATGAGTTTCGTTGCTTAGGCTACCAATTAACGATTTACCGCAATACCTTAAGTGCTGACTTTATTTTTGCCAAGTTACAAGAGAAACAGCAAAGCAATAATGCTGGCGTTATTTTAGTGCTTTCCCCTGGCCCCGGTGACCCAAGCCACGCGGGTTGTTTAATGCCATTGCTTAAACGTTGTGCTGGGCAATTCCCCATACTGGGCATTTGTTTAGGGCATCAAGCATTAATACAACATTATGGCGGTGTTATTGCCCGTGCACCTGAAGTGGTACATGGTAAGTCATCAGATATCAGCCATAACAATTTAGGCGCGTTCAAAAATATTGCTAATCCACTACCTGTGGCACGTTATCACTCACTTGTTGCCAGTGAAATGCCAGAGCAATTAACCATGACAGCACAAGTTAGTTTGACAATTAACAATGAAGATATTGTCTTACCTATGGCGGTTGAACATAGTAAAGACGCCGCGATTGGTTTTCAATTTCACCCTGAGTCAATACTGACCACCTTTGGTACACATTTATTAGCGCAAAGCCTCAGTCATTTATCAAACTTAGCTGATCAAACCATCTACAAAGTACAAGGCCATGCTCATGACAACCACTGATCTTAACCTTACGTGTTCACAGAACAGCCAAAAAGCCAGTAATGATGATATTACGCATAGTGCGCTTAATAGCTTAGTTAGCGGTGATTCATTAACCCAACAGCAGAGCTTTGAAGTTTTTCAACAAGTGATTAATGGCCATGTTGCCCCTGAGCGATTAGCCGCAATATTAACTGCCTTGAAAATGAAAGGTGAAACACCGGCTGAAATTGCCGGCGCTGCTATGGCCATTCGCGCTAATGCACAGGCGTTTCCAAGCCAAATTAATGCCGTTGCCGATTGTGTAGGAACCGGTGGCGATGGTGCAAATACCATTAATATTTCTACCACGGCCGCCATTTTAGCCGCGGCTTGTGGTTTAAAAATGGCAAAACATGGGAATAGAAGTGTTTCGAGTATGTCTGGCTCTGCTGATTTACTTGAAGCCTTTGGTGTTAACTTAACCATGACACCTGAAGTGGCTAGCAAATGTTTAGCACAAGCGAATATTTGCTTTTTATATGCCCCTGCTTACCACACGGGTTTTAAACATGCAGCGCCGGTGCGCAAAGCCATGGCGATTAGAACGCTATTTAATATTTTAGGGCCATTAGTTAACCCAGCAAAACCAGAAACTATGTTATTAGGGGTTTATATCCCTGAATTGATCACACCGATGGCGCAAGTATTATTACTCACTGGCGTTAAGCAAGCTTGGGTAGTTCATGGTAGTGGCTTAGATGAAATAGCCTTGCATGGTAAAACTCAAGTAACAGAAATTCGCCATGGTGAGTTGATTAAAAAAGCTATATCGCCTGCTGACTTTGGTCTGAAAAGCTATACATTGGCTGATATTAAAGGTGGCACGCCAAAAGAAAATGCTGAAATAGTACAAGCAATTTTGGCTGGCAAAGGCCAAGAAGCGCATAACAGTGCTGTGATCATTAATTGTGCTGCCTTACTTTATCTGCATCGCGAACAACTAAACGGTAAAGCCGATACGCTATTATTAGCAGCGCAACATGCAGCATTAGTACTTAGCTCTGGCGTGGCAGCGAAAACCTTAGCAGACTTAGTGCGCCTATCGAATTCAGGAGCATCAGCATCGTGAGTAATATCCTTGAACAAATCGTCGATAATCGACGCATTGAAATAGCAAAACTTAAGCAAGAGTTGCCACTAGCAAGCTTTATTGATGACTTAGTGCCATCAACAAAAGACCTGTATCAAGCGTTAACACGCACGAAAGAAAAACCTTATGCCGGTTTTATCCTAGAATGCAAAAAAGCCTCACCATCAAAAGGCTTAATTAGAGCAGACTTTGATGTTGCTGAAATCGCCAGTATTTACGACAATTATGCCGCGGCTATTTCAGTATTAACTGAGCATAAATATTTTCAAGGTGACTTTAATTACCTCAAAACGGTGAGTGACCTCGTCAATTGTCCGGTATTGAATAAAGACTTCTTTTTCGATAGCTATCAAGTCTATTTGGCAAGATACTATGGCGCTGATGCGATATTGCTGATGTTAAGCGTGCTAAACGACGATGAATATACTGCCTTAGCCGCGGTTGCTCAATCGTTAAATTTAGCCATTCTAACCGAAGTATCAAATGAAGAAGAACGTGATCGTGCCATTGCCTTAAATGCTAAACTCATTGGCATTAATAATCGTAACTTACGTGATCTTTCTACTGATATATCGCGTACCTTTGACCTAGCCCCTACAATCCCAGATGACCGTATCATTATTTCCGAGTCTGGTATTTATAATAATGCTCAAGTCAGAGAACTTGCCCCCGCTGTTGATGGCTTTTTAGTCGGTAGTTCAGTGATGGCTGAAGCGGATATTGACCTCGCCTGTCGTCAGCTTATTTTTGGCCACCATAAAGTGTGCGGCTTAACTAGCCCTGAGCATGCCGGTTTTGCCATTGAGGCAGGTGCTGAATTTGGCGGGCTTATTTTTGCCGAGAAATCGCCAAGGTGCATTAGTAAAGCACAAGCAAAAGCCATTGTGAGCGAAAATCCAAGCCTAAAATATGTTGGCGTGTTTGTTAATCATGCTCAAGACGAAGTGATTGCATTAGCCAATGAATTAGCGCTTTGTGCTGTGCAGCTTCATGGCCAAGAAAGCGATGAATATATTGCTAGCTTGCGTGAAAAGCTAAGCCAAGACTGTCAAATATTTAAAGCGCTACCCGTAGAGAGCATAGTGCCTAGCCTTACCAACCATGTTGAGCACATAGTACTTGACGGTAAACATGCCGGTAGTGGCGCAAGTTTTAACTGGCAAGCGTTAGCCGATAGCGAGCAAGACTTATCCCGCTGTTTTTTAGCTGGTGGTTTAAAGGCAGAAAATATCACCCAAGCTTGTCAGCAACTGTGCAATCAAGAATTATTTGGCTTAGATATCAACTCAGGTGTTGAATCAAGTCCTGGCATTAAATGTCGCGATAAACTGCAACAAGTTTTCGCCCAAATACGGAATTATTAAGATGTTAGAATCGACTACTGAACACAAAGAAAAGAAAACACTACCGGCCTACTTTGGTGAATTTGGTGGCATGTTTGTAGGTGAATTATTGGTACCTGCGTTAGAGCAGCTTGAACAAGCATTTATCGAGTCGCAAACCGATGAAGCGTTTTTACATGAGTTTAATAAACTGCTGACCAGTTATGCGGGCCGACCAACACCGCTGACTTTATGTCGTAATATTGTTAAAAACCCATTAGCAAAAATTTATTTAAAGCGTGAAGATTTACTGCATGGCGGCGCACATAAAACCAATCAAGTATTAGGCCAAGCATTACTGGCTAAACGTATGGGTAAAACGGAAATAATTGCCGAAACAGGCGCGGGTCAACATGGTGTTGCCACCGCCATTGCGTGTTCGCTATTAGGTTTGAAATGTAAAGTTTACATGGGCGCGGTCGATTGTCAGCGTCAACAACCCAATGTTTTTCGTATGCAACTTATGGGCGCTGAGGTTATCCCTGTAACCGCTGGCAGTGGCACGCTAAAAGATGCGGTTAATGAAGCATTACGCGATTGGTCAGCAAATTACGAAAATGCCCATTACCTATTAGGCACAGCGGCAGGTCCGCACCCTTTTCCAACCATAGTGCGTGAATTTCAGAAAATGATCGGTGAAGAAGCCAAGCAGCAATTATTGGCAGAAGAAGGTCGCTTACCAGATTACGTTATTGCCTGTGTCGGTGGTGGCTCGAATGCTATTGGCATGTTTAACGACTTTATCGCTGATGAAGGCGTTAAGCTTATTGGTGTTGAGGCTGGTGGCAAAGGCACAGAGACTGCACATCATGGTGCTACACTCGTTGCAGGCACTAAAGGTATGTTACACGGTAATTATACTTACATCATGCAAGATAAGGCCGGACAGATAGAAGAATCTTACTCAGTATCAGCGGGCCTTGATTACCCTGCCGTTGGCCCACAACATGCGCATTTAAAAGATACGGGGCGTGCGCAATATGTGCCAATAAACGATGATGAAGCACTCGAAGCGTTTCAGTTATTAGCTCGCAATGAAGGCATTATTCCGGCACTGGAATCGTCTCATGCCCTAGCTTACGCGCTGAAATTAGCTGATAAAGTCAGTCAAGAAACCATAATTTTAGTAAATCTATCAGGCCGAGGTGATAAAGATTTAGCCCATGTTAATGCGATTATATCACCAGAAACTGCGGAAAAAAGTGCAGTAAAACATAGAGGAGAAGCATAATGAACCAAGCAACTAACCTTGGTCAGCGTTATGACCTAACCTTTGAAAAACTCGCAGCCAAAAATGAAGGGGCTTTTATACCTTTCGTTACCATTGGAGACCCTAATGCAGAACAGTCGTTTGCCATCATAAAAACCTTGATTGACGCCGGCGCAGATGCTTTAGAACTGGGTATACCGTTTTCTGATCCCAGTGCGGACGGGCTTACTATCCAAATGGCAGCTCTGCGGGCATTAAATGCCAATATTAATACCGATGTCTGTTTAGATATTTTAACCCGTATTCGCGCTTATGCCCCCGATATTCCAATTGGCTTATTACTCTATGGTAACTTAGTCTTTGCTCGTGGCATTGATAACTTCTACCGTGATGTGGCGCACGCTGGCGTTGACTCTGTACTGATTGCGGATTTACCTATACGTGAGAGTGCCCCCTTCAGGCAAGCAGCAATAGCCAACGGTGTGGCGCCTATTTTTATTGCGCCACCTAACGCTAGCGATACTACCTTACAAAAAGTCGCTGAATTTAGCGCCGGTTATACTTATGTATTAAGTCGAGTAGGTGTGACAGGGACAGAAACTGAAGCAGAAATGACCGGTCATAAGCTGATTGATGTGTTAGATAAATACCAAGCAGCACCAGCAGTTATAGGCTTTGGTATATCAAAACCTGAACAAGTTAAAGCGGCATTAGCAACCGGTGCAAAAGGCGCCATTAGTGGCTCCGCAGTGGTAAAGATTATTGAAAATAATTTAACTGATCATCAAGCCATGTTAATAGCGTTAACTGAGTTTGTTCAAGCGATGAAACAAGCAACCAAGCTATAATTATAACTCACTGAGATAGCCTAATCTAACAGAATTTGATTAGGCTAACCTCTATTGCACAAAATTATAAGCGTAAGTAACTCCTGCACATCGACATACACAAGGTATTCATGTCGTAAACCATCGACGTTGACTATTATATCTAATCATCCAAACTTCGCCTAACACCTTTAAATATCAGAATATAACTAAATTTTATCGGTAACGATAAGTTTATTACTGTCGTTGATATTTCATATGTTAACGTTAGCTAATCTGCATTAGTAACTTCAACATAATTAGCTAGGTTGAATTTACGCTCAAAAGTACGGTTGGCTATACCGTGGTATAAAAATTTATGCTTTTCTTTAGCGTTTTTATCACCACGCACCATTAGAGCGCCTTTTTCAATTTGAATATCGAATTCCTCGTGAGAAAATCCAGCTACTGAATCAACTAAGGTCCACATAAAATCAGAGTAATAAATCTAAGGCGCTTCCGCCCCGAAGTAAGATAGAAAAACTAATATAGGGCACCTAAAAGGGGCACTTTTATCTACATAGCTGCTAAGTTTTTACAATGACTTGAATATATTATAAAGTCTAATATGCATGCCGTATTTATAGATAAAATAACAACAAACAGCTAAAAACAAATTAAATACAGCTATGTAGATAAATAGCATATCACCTCCAAATTCGAGCATCAGATATGACGCCAAAATAGGTCCTAAAAATCCGCCCGATGCGTACGCAAGTAATAACCAGCTGCTTGATGCGATCGCTTTATCATTAGTAAGCTTAGCGTACGTCATTGCAACACTAATAGGGTATAAACACCCCATAGGAGCTCCTATAAAAACACCTAACAAAGGCAGTGGTATCTCGGTGCTAAAAAATATCACAACTAGCGCTGACATAGCCATTAAGACAAGTAAAAATATTAAAGTGTATTCACGTGAATATTTATCGGCAACTTTTCCTACCGAACGCTGTAATATTGCTCCCGAAAAGATAACTGCTGACATAAAAATAGAGAGTTCTACCATTGAGGGCGTTATACTTTTAATGAAAACTGGTGATAAATTAAACACCGCACCAATCGCATTCCCCGCACAAAAAGCGCCTAAGATACCACAAGGAGCAAGCTTAATAAGAGTGGTGATAGAGATAGGCTTAGCTACCACCACTGGCGGATTTTCAATCCTTATTAAGGTAATGGGCATTAATGCAAAACACGACAAAATAGCTGCGATTAAAAAAATAGTCGATAAATTTTCAGGAGATAAATTAATCAGTAACTGACCTGACCCCATCGCTACATAAAATACAATTTGATGTAAAGCTAACAATCGACTTCTATTCGAATTAATACTTAATGTGTTAAACCAGCTCTCAATAACAATAAGCATTACCGCAGCAGAAATACCACTAAGAACTCTTAAAACGCCATAAAATACAATACTGTTCGTTAAACTATGTACAATAGCTGTTACTGTCGCAATAGCAGCAAAGCCCGCAAACGCTCTGACATGGCCAACCTGGGCTATTGTTTTTTTTCCTTGATAAGTACCGATAATCAAGCCTACTGAATATAATGCCATTACTTGCCCAATAGTGTTTATTGAAGAGCCAACATCTGACAAACTCAAAGGAATAGCCAAGCCAAGTAAGCTAATAGCTTGCATTTGCGCAAATAAGCTTAATAGCAGTGAAAAAAGAGTAATAATATTTTGTTTATCGTTAAAAGGAGTATTCATGGGAGAGTCTATTGATTGAAAACTCAACATTAACCCATAATGACTCCGAAGTACTTGATATCGATCATCTTATAAAATTGTTATCAAATAGCGCTAATAAGTGAAAAATCAGAATATAAATCAGCCGAAATAGTAAGATAAAATGTGATTTATTGACACAAAACAAAATAAAATGACGTCGAAGTCAAAATAATAAAAACAAAAACCCACAAAAATGAAACTATATTAATTCAATAATTAACAGCTAGTTAATACAAAAAGAATCAATTAAACTTTATTTTTTGCATTGATTACCAATGCAAGCACCACGAACACACTTGACATGAAAATGATTCCGAAGTACAAATATAAGTATGAAGATTATATAAAAATCTTCGTTGTACTTATAAATTATAATAAAACAATACGCACTCTATTGATTGATAGAAGGAAAAATTTACTCATGAAACCAGCTACAACAAAAAAGATCACAAAATCGGCACTAGCATTAGCAGTTATCAGTGCTTGCTTAAACCAGTCTGTATCCGCTGAAGAAACAGTAAAAGATGATAGTTCTAATAGAATTGAAAAAATAACAGTGACAGCTAACCGTCACTCACAAGATTTACAGGAAGTCTCTTCTTCTATTACAGCATTAGGTGCAGACGATGTTGAGCGTGCGGGTATTATCGATATCACTGGTTTACAACAAGTTGTACCTGGATTAAAAGTAGGTAGTTCTGGCGGCGAAGTTCGTCCCGCAATGCGTGGTGCACGTACCAACGAAGTCGGTGTGGCTGGTACGGGTATAGCTGAACAAATTGTAGGTATTTTTCAAGATGGTATTTATGTTCCAACCACCACAGCTGGCATGGGTGCATTTGTAGATATTGAAAGAATTGAAGTGTTACGTGGTCCACAAGGTACACTTTATGGTCGTAATACCTTCGCAGGTAGTATTAATGTTATTACCAATCGACCGAATATGGATGAAGTTGAAGGTAATATAAAAATAACTACTGGTGCTTATAATCGCAGCGCCTATGAAGGTGTATTAAACCTGCCTTTAGCTGACAATTTAGCGACTCGTATTGTTGTTGCTTCAGACCGACATGATGGTTATATTAAAAATCATTTTTTACCCGGTCCATCAGATGATTTACGTGAAAAAAATTCTTTTTACGCACGCTCTGTAACACGCTATGAAGCAAGCGATAACTTTAATGCTACCTTCCGCTTAGATTACTCTAAGAAAGATGCAAACTCTGAAGCAATTTGGGGCTATCAACAAATTGCAGGGTATTCATTAACTGAAACCGCACCGGGCTCTGGTGTTTTCAACCCTAATGCAACGGTAACTAAAGGCCATATTTATCAGCCTGGCGATGCTGAGCGTAATGATCTTGGCCCTTATGATGTCTATCGAAATGCCATGTCTCTTGATAAACAAGAAGCGTTTTCTGCAACAGCGACCTTAGAATGGTACACCGATGTTGCTGACTTTAAATGGACATCAAATTATTCTGAATTAAGTGGTAAGCAATTTTACGATAATGACTACAGTGATGGCGGCTTAGACTTTGTTGGTGGCTTTGGTCGTCAAGATGATCAAAAAACAATCTCAACCGAATTACAAATATCATCAAATCATGACGGTCCATTACAATGGATAGCTGGTTTGTATTATTTTGACCAAGAAGCCGATTGGGAATGGATTTGGCGTGAAGATACCACAGGTAATGGTGTCGCTGATTCGTTAGTGGTACCAAGCTGGGGTAACCCAGATCACGATCCGCATACTTCAGATTCAATCGCGGTATTTGGCCAATTACGTTATGAAGTATCTGATGACGTACGTCTTGTGGGCGGTTTACGTTATAACAAAGATGAGAAAACATTCACTGGCGATGACATTCCTGATTGGGATGACTCAGCCGTGCTATGGAAAGCTGCACTTGAGTTTGATCAAAGCGAAGACCTAATGCTTTATGCTTCAGCTGCTACAGGTGTTCGTACAGGTGGTGCTAACGATGGTCGTGTTGTTTCTCGCGGCGCAGACCCACTTTATGACAATGAAGAAGTTATATCTTATGAAGTTGGTATGAAAAGCACCTTACTTGACGGAGATATGCGTTTAAACGTTTCACTATTTTTAAATGACTATGACGATGTAAAAGCACAATTATTCGCCGTTGCATGTAGTGATAGTACCAGTACGGATACAGTATTAGATTGTGTTAACGCTGGTACAACACAAAGCTTTGAATATTACGAGAATGGCGGCAGCATAGAAACAACAGGCTTAGAAGTTGATATGCAATGGTACCCAACAGACAGTTTATCGCTTTCTGGTACGTTTACTTGGCTTGATGCTAAATTTTCTGATGATTATGCTGTGGGTAATGAATTATTACGCCCATTACTTGGCTTAGGAAATATTGAAGACCGCCAAGACATCAATGATAACAACAGCCAATTTAGTTTTGCTGGCTGGTCACCTGCGATGGCACCAGAATATACTATCGGATTAGCGGCAACCTATGAAGTGGATTTAGGTAATGGTGCATTCATTATTCCGCACATTCAAGTAAATTACAGTGATGATTATTATGCTTTTGATACGAACATTCCAGAAGCCAAAGTTGATGCCCATGCAATGGTTGACGCACGTGTAAGTTGGATTGTGGATGAAAATGTGCAAGTAGACTTTTTTGTTAAAAACCTAACCGATGAAGAAGTACTTACTCGTGCCGTTGTACACTCACAAATTCGTGATGCTAAGCCACTGAACTCAGTACAAGCTAACTGGAATGACCCTAGAACTTGGGGCGTAAGTTTAAAATATACTTTTTAACACCTAGCCACCTTGTAATAAAAAAGTCGCATAAATATTTGCGACTTTTTTATGTCACCACATTACGTCCTCTTATTTCTTCCTATTGTGGCTGAGCCTAAACATAAATATGAAATAGCTAACACACTCAATATAAAACGTTTCAATATGTTTTAGAGAGCGACAGTAACAAGCAGCGAAAATGATATTGTATTGACTTTATATATGAGCCAAGTTCAGATCACATTTTTGAATGGATAATAATAGAATAAAGGCAATTGAGTTTGAGATATACCCAAACCACTTGAAGATGCCGTTTCAGAGCTAAGCTAGGAAATCAGGGCAAGGCGATAAAGGGTCATCTCCGGCGTTATTGATTTCGACAATGGAACAACCATTCTCTTCAATCCATGCCTTGGTGCTAATCCTTTCTCAACTTGCTGAACCCTGCATCTTCAAGTGGCTTGGGTATAGAAATAGTCACTTCAAAACAACTCGCGCTTATCATCAAAATAAGTCTTACAACCATGGTGCATTTCCAATAAGAAAATAAACTTCAAATAATGAAAGTTCCAAAAAACATGACATCACTAATCATGCAGTAAGTGCAAATACATACGCTAACGTATTTATTGAGCCTAAATATCTTTTGAGTAACAGCCAGTCAAAGCTCAACGAGTGCTCTGCTAGATATCGCCTATTATTTAACCAAGCATGGGCGAATTATATAGGCAAAATAATGGAATAAACTTATTTTCTACAGAACTTGTACCTATGATATTCCTTACACATCGCAGAAGCTCGGTGCCCATATGTGGAGAGAACGATGCCGTTCCACTTAAAATGCAGGTTTAAACAAGTTAAGAAATAGGTAACCTGAACTCTGGATAAGCAGCACTTGCTCAATCCTCCCTTTTAACCCATTATCTGTGTTAAAACGTCGATAAATAGCTCGCTATTCATAAACGTTTTGCCTTGGAAATGGCATAAAATGAAGCATTGATGGTGCCTATTAGTGATGTTCACCTTGCTATAGCATTTACTTTGCCACCTAAGCTTTTGATTCACTTGAGTATCAAGCACTCATTATCCAGAATTCAGGTTAGGTAGCTACAAAACATTGATATCGACAATATTTATTCTATTGTCGATATCAATTAGACCTCCTCACCTTTATCGGTTTGCCAGTAGGAAGCCAAGCTAAAAAATAAATCCTGCCTTGCAATGATAAGGCTAATCAATATGTACGTATCGCGCCTTGGCTTGGTACCTTAGCTTAACGCTGCAATTGCGTCTTCAAGTGGGGTGGGTATATACTTTTAAAAACAATCGCTTGGTGAACGTTTTTAAAAGTACTAGGTAAATGGTTTTCCGAATAGCGGCTGGTTAATTGAGAAGCGTTCATCACCCTTAACTGCAGTCAAAGAGTGATGTACCGCACTTAGCTCCTATAAACAATATAAGTATCGATCCAAATAATGCACTCACGCAAACGGATAAGTTAAGTTATATCCTTTACATATTGCTAACCAATCAACCTGAAACTGTTCAGCAACAATCATATTATCATTCAGTTCTATTATTGAGATGACAGGGATCCGAATACGCTTAATAGTATCTCCATCAAGATAGTCACCGTCAATATGCCATTGCACAGCGACACTTGCTTTATCGCTATCAAAACAAATATTTTCTAACTGGCAATAGCTGCGATTCATACGGTTATGTAATTTAAGCTGAAACTTACGCAAAGCAAAAAACCCATGGTTCACACCAATACCAGCCACATTAATCTCGGCATCTTTGCTATAAATTTTATCAAAGCTCGCTAAATGTTTTTCTTGCCAAATATTCCACCATTGCGTAATCGTTTGATTGACTCCATCAGGCATTTCACAAACATCTTGAGGTACCGCATGATAGCTTTGCGGGTGCATTTGATGATCAAATTGACTCAAAAATAAGGGGTCTGGCGCAGGTAATTGTGCAATAACTTGCTCTGGCGTTAAAGCTAATAGTTGAGCAAGTTTCGTCGTATCAATAACACAATGCAGACGCTTAAAATGCGCATTGTTGTGCTCCAAAAATAACGTTAAGGAAATCGACTTTTCTTCATTGTCAGTGGCTAGTTCAAAATAAATAGCAGAAAATTCTTTTCCTTGAACTACCTGTTTTTTTGATAATGTTAAAAAACCAAATTGCTCAAGACTTTTTAACCAAAGCTTTTCAATTTGCATATTGCCATAAGCCGTAAAATCATGCTGTTTCCATGACGTACTATGCAAAATACTTTGTGACAATTGTGCAATATCACCTTTGGTATAAAGCTCTATGAGTTTGTTGAACATAATTAAACTCCCTGCTCTAAAAGCGGCAACGTTTGCCCTGACTCTCGAATAATATTCGCATAAAGTGAAATTTCATCAAAAACAGTTACTTCTTTAATAACCTTTTTATTTCTCACTCTTAAATGTGTACAACCCAACACAAAGAAACGCTGTCCTTTTATCATATTCAACCTATTGTCATGCGGTGTATATGTACCCGCAACAGACCAACGTAGCGCAATATCAATTGTTTCTTCATCAAAGCCAACGACGGCAACATGATCAACCGTCATTTTCGCATCTGGACATTGCGCTAACCATTGAATAATAGTGCCGCTGATTTGTGCCAATCCTGTTGATTTTCTCCCGCCTGGCCACTGATGAGCGGCTGCCACATGATAAAAACCAGTGAGAGTTGAAAATTGCTTTTGATTAAAAAGTGTTTGTGCCCATGACTGAACAAATGTTTCTACTGTCCAGTTTTCATCGGTTAAATTAAATATCTGACGATGTTCTTTTTGCCGAACACGTGCAAATTCTTCATCATACCATGTCGTGAATGTGTCATTTGGCACTAACTTAGCAAAGTGTATCGCCGCATCAATGAGGTCTAAACCTAGTTGCGCAATAAGAAAACTATTATCTCTTACTAGCCACTCTTTAATGATTTTATTTTCGAAACATACACAGTCTGCGATGGTCGTTACTCGGCCTGTTTTATTTGTGGCTAAACCAAAGTCTGAATTACCCGTATTCGTCATAATGCTGGTGATCAAGTGAGACGAGTAATATGTTTTGTCTTCCTCCTCTTTCCAAATCACGTTTTCACCAATTAAACTACGATCGGGAAATGCTGCAATGGTTTTTAAGGTATTTTGCACTACTTGCTCAACACACTCTGAATAGCCGCCCAACATATATACAGGGCAAATATCGCTATAGTATTGATAACAAAGTCCAACGTTTTTTTGCTCCCAAATGCGGTGGGTTATACGAATAATGTAATCAACAATATCAATAAACTCGCCATCGAATCCTGGCAGTATTTGCGTTTTGTCTCCTGAAGGCTCTAATAACTTAGTAAGCGGCTGCCAATGCACTTTGGTGATTTTATTATTAAGTTTAAAACTCATAGCTATTATCCGTTGCTCTAAATAAAGTATTCAAATGAAAAGAGAAATACTAATGTAAAAATGAAGAAGCCAAATAGCGCATAGCATACTTTGTCAACTTTGCCTGGAACGAGATACCAACCTTTTTCTTTTTCTGGGGCGCCACTGTCAGCAAATACTTTCATTTGCCCCTTAATAGAATAAGGTGAATACTCAGCTTGTTTACCATCAATGGCAATACTAGCAATAATGGTGAAAACAACATTTACAAATGCCCCTATTGCAGCATACCAAGGCCACGCTACATCAGTATAAATGGCTGTGTAGGTAACAGCTAACACACCAACAAAAGTGCCCACCAGTAAACCACGTTCTGTGGCGTGTTTAGAGAAAAATCCTAAACCAAACATACCTAGTTGTGCGCCAACAAAGTAGGACCCCACTTTACTTAATACCTCTAAAATAGAGCCTGTACTGTGCAAGTGATACATAATTGCAGGGAAAATAATGATGGCCGCCCAGAACACCGTGAACGCTCTTGATACATTCAGATAATGATCTTCACTTTCATTAGGTTTAAAGTATTTTTTATAAAAATCGAGTGTTGATACAGTAGATAAAGAATTAAACGCTGAGTCTAGACTTGACATAGAAGCAGCCATTACTGCTGCAGCAATAATCCCCATCAAGCCAGGCATGCCGTATTCTGCGGCAAACTCTAAAATAATAGTATTCTCATTTTCAAACGGTTTACCTTGGTAATAATTGTAAAATAAGATGCCTAAAATGATAAAAAAGAAATAGACAAAAAATGCTAAAAAACCCATTAATAAATATGATTTTTTCGCATCACCAATATTTTTTGCAGCTAACGTGCGCTGAACCATCATTTGGTTCGTGCCGTAAACGGTAATATGGTAGAGGGTCATGGCTAATATGCCGGACCAAACAGTGGTAGTATTTGCAAAATCAAAGTCAAAGTTGAGTGGATTAGTTTTTCCTTGCGCCTTAAGTTGCGCTAAGCTTTCCATAACAGGCGTTGTGCTACTTTCGATAAGAGCATACATAATAATGCCTGCACCCAAAAATAATATGCCTGACTGAATAACATCGGTCCAAATAACGGCTGTTATCCCACCCATCACGGTATAGATAAGCGCAATTATCGTGACAATAAATATCGCTGTTATCTCAGGTATTCCCGTAATAAAGCTCAACACAATAGAGGTAGCGTACAACACAGCTGCAGAGCTCATGGTTTGCGAAACTAACCAAATACCCGAAACCAGTGCTCTTGCTTTCTTACCAAAACGCTTTTCTTGATATTCATAAATAGATGCGACACCCGCATTATAAAAGAATGGAAAGAAAAAGGTGATAACCGCAATAATAACCAGAGGATAATTAAGGTGAATAGCAATCACTGATAAGCCGTCTTTATATGCCCATGCTGGCGCACCTAAAAACGTTAAAGCACTAACATACGTCGCAATAACTGAAATACCAATGGCCCACCAAGGCGTTTGTTTTTGACCTAAATAGAAATCGTTTGCTGTGTTAACTTTTTTACTGATCACAAAACCGAGTAAAAGGTTAGCTAAGACGTAAACAATTAAAATTGTCCAATTAAGGGTTCCAAATTCTGTCATGCATATATCTCTTGTTGTTTATAATTATAATTATGATTTTTTGCTACTTCAATCAATTTGACTTCGAAGTCAATTAAACATAGCATTGTTTAAAATATTTTAAAAGCAGAACTTGTAATAATTGATGGACATTGTTGTTTAAATATATTATTTATTTTTAGCATGCTGCCCATTTTATAATAAACTTTAACAAATGAAGTGTATTAAATTCAGCTAAATAACACATCATAGACATTGAGGAAAATATTCGTGAAAAGCATTGAGTCACAAAATAAAGAACTCGTTTTGGCATATTACCAAGCAATAGAGCAAGCTAACTCCGAAACCATTGGCGATGTATTATCACACTACATGAGTAACGATTGCCATTGGCATGGTGTGTACCCTTTTAACGAACAGATTGGCCCTGAAGCGATCAACCATACTTTTTGGCAACCTTTTCTAAAGTCGTTTAAAAATATTCAACGCCGACAAGACATATTTATGGCCGGTGTCAGTGGCAACGATGGGGCTCATTGGGTCACCAGTATGGGCCATTTTATGGTGCAATTTGATCAAGACTGGTTGGGTATTCCAAGATCGGGTCAAGTGGCAATGATTCGCTACGCTGATTTCAACTGCATAGAAAACGGTAAAATTGTTCGCGCTGGTTTTTTCTGTGACATTATCAGTGTTATGCATCAAGTGGGTATCAACCCGCTACCTCAAGCCACTGGACACTCCTTTATTTATCCTGGCCCAAGGACACATGATGGTATTCAGTTGACAGACTTTGCTCCTGAAGAAGGCCAAAAAACAATAGCTATACTCAATCAAATGATTGAAGACTTTTCACAACTTAACCAAACCGCTAATGACAATTACCCACCTGAAATATTGGAAAGAACATGGTCAAAAGATATGGTTTGGTATGGCCCTGCGGGTATTGGAGCTACATACACCATCCCAAAATTTCAAGAACAGCACTCCTATCCTTTTAGGCAAGGTTTAAAAGATAAAAAATTTAATGGTCATATTTGCCGTTACGCTGAAGGTAATTATGCTTGTTTCTTTGGATGGCCTAATTTAACCAGCACACCTTCTGGCGGTTTTTTAGGATTACCCGGTGGTAATTTGCCTGCAGACATGCGTGTAGTTGATGTTTATCGCAGAGAAGGCGATAAACTTATTGAAAACTGGGTACTAATCGATATTCCTTATTGGTTAAAACAACAAGGCTTAGATATTCTTGAGCGCAGTAGAAAAATAAACAATCCAAGTTAGAGCATCAAATAAAATTACTGTTCACACTTGTATTAAGGTATAAAAAGGGTAGCGATTAACGTTTTCCCTTTTTATTAATACCGTCTGATAATTATTTAGGCTAAGTTAAATGGAGCCAATTGATTAGCGCGATTAGTAACCTATTTATTGATCACCTTTGCTGGTTGACCTTAATGATTAATCTAATTTCCCAGCAAATTGCTGTTTCATCATGGCGAAAACATCTAAGCCCATTTGCATACACATATCAATAATATCAATAGCCACCCAATTCTCTTTCAACAGTTCCCCGTCTCTACGCCAAATGTCCATAACACGTAAAGATAGCTCTTTATTACATGGTGGTAAACCTAGCCATCCCCCTACAGAATGGGTGCCATGCATATGTGGCCAACCACCTGTTGCAACATAGTTATTATGTGCAACCAACGTCGCTTTATGATCAACACTTCGATCAGGGAAGCTAAATACAAATGGCCCTTGATGATTATTTCTGAACCCTTCTATGCCACGTGTGGTACCAATACCTGCTGGTCCGTACCACATAAAATCATCATGCCAAAAATTTTGTAACTGCATGCTTTGCAATGATTTACCATCAAAGCGACCTAGTTCATCAAGCATGTCAATAATAAGTTGTTGAGATTTTTTTGCTTCAATATCGTCTGATGCACCGTAACACAAGCCATCCATCGTTGTTGGCGGCATAACTAAGCCATCGTGACCTAGACTATTTCTTAATGGGTTAACGCCCGCTTGATTCATTGCATCTAAAAAATCAACAATGATATAACACGTTTTAATTTTTTCATTTTTAAATTTAACAAGTTCGGTATAACGTAAATATAAGGTTCTATTAGTGGCAGGAATACCCAATAAATCCTGTGTAAATGTGCCAATAAAATAGCCCGTGCCTGCTGCCCATTGCTCTCCTTCGTATTGGCTTTCTAAATGAATAAATGGCTTTCTTTCAAGATCAGGTAACGCGGTAATTAATGGCTGCCAAAACTGACTTAACATTTGTGCTTTATTATGAAGATTATTAATCGGCGAACTAGCATGCCATTGCACATCTTCTGTAATATAGTCATCAATACTGTCAGTAGAAGATTTAAGTTGCTGATAAAATTTATCTAAAAGTGTCGTCATTTAATTTCTCCATCTAAAAAGTTACTTTTTACGTTATGCATGTATTAATACTTGCATTATATTTTTGGCAGAGTACCATTAAATGACTTCGAAGTCACAGCTTGTTTAACCTTCATTAATAGATTAAAGATTATCGTCAAAATTTTTCAACGAGAGCGACATGACAACATTACAAGACAAACACAAAACATTACTCGAACCTTTAAGGGATGCTTTATATAACTTTGAAAATACAACCGTATTAACTGAACTAAATAAAGTATTAGCACCTAATGTACTCGTACAGTTGTCATTCCCACTTGAAACAATGCAAGGTGCACGGTCTTTTTTTGAAACTGCTTATGCCCCACTACATAAGGCTATTCCTGATTTAGAGCGTAGAGAAACCATAGTGGTGGCTGGTCATAGTGAAGACAAAAGTCACTGGGTTGGCTTTTGTGGCTATTACACCGGTAGCTTTGAAAGCAGCTGGCTAGATATCCCGCCTACAGGCCACCAAATATCAATGCGATTTCATGAATTTTATCGTATTGAAAATAACCTTGTTGTCGAAATACAAGCACTTTGGGATATTCCTGAAGTGATGATGCAAGCGAATGCTTGGCCCATGGTACCAAGTTTAGGTAGAGAATGGCATGTGCCCGCACCAGCAACACAAGATGGCGTTAATATTCAAGATGCTCACTTAGCAGCGAAGAGTGTAAAGCTAGTTGAAGACATGTGTAACTCGTTAAGCGAATATGCCACAGGTGGTGTGGAAGCAATGGCGCTTGATAAATACTGGCATCCAAAATGTAGTTGGTATGGCCCATCTGGCATTGGTACAGGTAGAGGAATAAAAGGCTTTCGCAATTGGCATCAAATTCCCTTTCTAAATGGTATGCCTAATCGGGTGGGCGATGTAGAAAAAGGTTACTTATTTGGTGAAGGTAATTATGTTGGTTTTACCGCATGGCCTGGTATGAAAATGACCATTAGCAACGATGGTTGGTTAGGTATTGCACCTGCAAATCAGCAAATAACCATGCGTAGTTTAGATTTTTGGCGTTGTGAAAATGGGCTACTTAGAGAAAACTGGGTACTAATTGATTTACTGCATGTATATCATCAACTCAACGTTGATGTGCTTGGCAGAATGAAGGACTTTAATAAAGCACGATATTAATGATGTTAAAACATAAGCGATTAAAAAAGCGCCTGTTTGGCGCTTTATGCTTTGTTCATCATTACATCAGAAAATGACCTAATTTTTACTCTTTGCTATTGCATCAGTAAATGTTTGCTTTAATTGCGCGGCCCCGCTCAGCATAAAATTATGATCAGAACCTAATAAAAACAAACTAACCCCCATAGCAATCCAACGCGGTAGTTCGTTCAAATCACCCACAAACATCCCACAATTTTTTCCATGCTTATTTGCTGCATCAACGACTTTTTCAACAGCTGCCATTACATCTGGGTGGCTTGCATTCGTGTGCTCTAAAGCAACAGTAAGATCCATGCGGCCAATAAAAATGCAGTCGATACCTTCTACTTGGCATATTTCATCAATATTATTTACCGCTTCCATATCTTCAATTTGGGCAATAACACAAGTTTGATTAGCATTATTTTTTAAGTTTTCAGGTAGTTTTTGGGTTGTATAGCTGGCAAACCTTGTAGAGCCAGCATACCCTCGCCCTTCTGGGCCATAAAAGCATTTTTTAACCACTGCGCGTGCATGTTCAGCATTAAGTATATGTGGTAGTACCACACCATCAGCGCCGATATCTAAAGCATTTAATATTGACGAGTTTTCTGTATTAGGTACACGAATAATCACCGGTTTTTGTTGAGACTTTGCCGCTAATACGCATTTATCAAGGTCAGCTCTATCAAAAGGAGCGTGTTCCGCATCTAAACATAAAACATCAAGGCTTGTGTGCGCTAACACTTCCGTATTATGAAAATGTGGTGTTTTAATAAAAGTGCCAATAATAGGCTGTTTTTTAGCTAATTTATTTTTTAAAGACATGACAGTTAACCTATGATTTAGATGATGAAGTTACAATGAGTGTGACGAATACCATTTAGCCAATAATGCTGAAACCTGCTCTGCTTGCTCTAAAGGTGAGAAGTGCCCACACTCCTCAAGTAAAGCTATTTCACTATGCTTCAACGCCTCATGCATCATTTTTTGGTGTTGTGCTGGGCATATTTTGTCTTGCATTCCTCCAATAATAAGCACCTCAACGTCAAGTTTTTCTAGTGTCGATAATGAATCATCACGACCTTCTAATGCTAATGCTTGCGCTTCAAAACAATGAGCACCTAATGTTTCAGCCATATCAACAATCGTTTTCTCATGTTGGCTGTTAGTGGTATATAGATAATTGGGAAGAAACGTTTTCGTAATTAAGTCGGTAAAAGCACCTGAACGGGCTTGTTTAATTTGTGCAGCGCGAGGCGCTTTTCGTTCAGGAAGATCACCATGACAATTACTATTTACTAGTGCCAATTTTGCAATAAGATCCGGTCGTGTTTTTGCTAATGCTATTGCCACAATGCCGCCCATAGAAAAGCCTATCAAGGCGCAAGGTTTGTTATTAGCTGCGACAATGACTTTCTCAGCCATTTCTACCAGTGTTTTTTCGGTAGTAAATTGCACAACTTTAATGTTATCGCAAAGTGCTGCAAGATGGTTTACCTGATGAGTAAACATTGCCCCCGTACACAAAGTGCCGGGTAAAATTAATATCGGTAATTGAGACATGTATTTTCACTTTATAAGGCTTAGCGATATACCTATCTCAATTTGTTGAGTAGGCAAATAGCTATATGCGTTTAACTGAATTACCTTTTATCAACGCGCCTGTTAAAACACGTGATTCTGGCGGTGAATCAGGATTTTCAATATGCTCTAATAACATTTCGATAGCAGCTTTTACTAGTTGCTCAAGCGGCTGCTTAATCGTTGTTATTTGATAGCTTTTCCAAGCTGAAGACGTAATGCCATCAAAACCAACAACCGACATGTCATTTGGAATATGAATATTATGGTTATCACGTGCTTCATCAATAACACCAATAGCCATCGTATCGTTACTACAAATAACAGCATCAGGCGTTGGATTTTTCTCAAGCCATTGAGCTAAGCAATCTCGACCTGATTGATAAGAGTAATCCCCAAACAATACAGATACATCTTTGGCACCGAACTGTTTTAATAAACTTAACGCTATTTCTCGTCGCTCGTTAGCAACATCTGAATCTTTAGGGCCAGACAAGACTAAATAATTTTTAGGATTACTCTGCTCAAGCTCAAGAATAAGCTGTTTAATACCTTGTTCGTGATTACAACAAACGGTATTTGCCATAGCACCTGGTACGTTTCGATTGTACAAAACGACCGGTATTTTATGCTGTTCAAATTGTGCGAGTTTTTCACTTTCAAAATGTGCAGCAAGTGCAATAACGCCATCAACTTGGAATGTCCATATTTGCTCAAATAAGTCATCGAGCCCTTCAGCGTCATCTAAAGTAAACAACAATACACGCTTATTTCGCGCAGCCAGCTGCTTACTTACTTGTGAAAGCACTTCAGGATAATTAACGTTAGCTCGTGATGACACAATAACTGCCACCATACCCGACTGTTTAGTAATTAACATTCTGGCAATCGCATTAGGCCGATAACCCATTGCGTTTGCTGCTGTCATTACCTTATCGCGTGTTTTTTGAGAAACACTTAAGCCAGGTCTAAATACACGTGAAACGGCAGATTGAGATACACCCGCTTCACGCGCAACGTCATAAGAAGTTACTTTTTTATTTCTAGTCAATGTTTACCCTTTATATCTTCTCAAGCGGATATCAGCTTGCTCCTTATGCCCGGCAAAACCTTCAACTGCACATAATCTAGAGCAATATTCACCCACAATAACAGAAGCTTCTTCTGTTGCGCTTTGGAACGTACACGTTTTAATAAACTTACCTACCCATAAGCCGCCAGTATAACGTGCTGCCTTACGAGTTGGAAGTGTATGATTTGTACCGATACATTTGTCGCCGTACGATACATTCGTTTCTGGACCTAAAAATAGAGCACCAAAATTACGCATATTTTCTTTAAAATATGGTACGTTTTGAGTCATGACTTGCACATGTTCAAAGGCTAAGTCGTTGGCAACTTCAACCATTTCTTCGTAAGTATCACAAACGATAACTTCGCCATAGTCACGCCATGCAGCACCTGCAACATCTGCGGTAGGTAAAATCGTCAACTGTCGTTCAATTTCTGCCAACGTATCTTTTGCCAATTTATGGCTATTCGTTAGTAATATTGCTGGAGATGTTGGCCCATGTTCTGCTTGACCTAATAAGTCAGCTGCACACAATTCACCATCAACACTTTCATCTGCAATAACAAGTGTTTCTGTTGGCCCCGCAAATAAATCAATACCTACTCGTCCAAACAATTGGCGCTTAGCTTCAGCAACAAATGCGTTACCAGGGCCAACAATCATATCAACAGGTGCAATGGTTTCTGTACCAATAGCCATTGCGGCTATCGCTTGAACACCACCAAAACAGTAGATTTCATCTGCGCCGGCAAGATCCATCGCCACAACAATCGCAGGAGAAGGTCTGCCATTAAAAGGAGGAGCGGCCGCGATTACACGCTTTACGCCCGCAACTTTAGCCGTTACCACACTCATATGTGCAGAGGCTACTAACGGATACTTACCACCCGGTACATAACAACCAACACTTTCCATTGGAATGTGTTTGTGACCTAACGTAACGCCTGGAAGTGTCTCAACTTCAACGTCTTTCATTGAATCACGTTGAATTTGAGCAAAATTTCGTACTTGAGTTTGTGCCCATTTAATATCTTCAATCACACTGTCATCAAGTTCTTCGTAGCAGGCTGAAATTTCTTCCTTACTCAACCTAAATGACTTCGGATTCCACTTATCAAAGGTTTCAGAGTATTTTGCAATCGCGCTATCTCCGTCATTTTCAACATCTTCAATAATGGTTTCAACTGTTGACTTAACCTGCTGTAAAAATTCTTTTTTTTCTTCTTCTTCCTTACCTTTTTTAACATATTTTATCATTTTATAGTCTCCGATATATTTTAGCTAAACTAAACATTATTTTCATAATGTTCTTGAATATGAACAAACCTTACGCAATAATGACTTCGAATGCAATAATGATTTTGAGATATTTATGAACGGCTTTAATAACAATTTACTTCTTGATAAAACAATCCTTGTAGCAGGTGCTGGTAAAGGTATTGGCTTGGCATGCGCACTCATGGCGGCAGAATGTGGTGCAAATGTAGTCGCGGTAGCAAGAACACAAAGTGACTTAGATGCCTTAATTGCACAGCACCCTAAAAATATAACGGGTTGGGCAATGGATGTATCTAGTAATGAATTTTTTGATCTTATGAATACACTGCCTTATTTACATGGGCTGGTTAATAACGCGGGCATTAACCGCGTAGGTCCAATGGATAAACAAACGAATGACAACATTGATGCTGTTATCGACTTAAACATTAGAACCCTATATAAAATTTCTCGTGCAGCCATTGCTCCTATGAGACGAGCAGGAAACGCCTCCATTGTTAACATGTCTTCACAAATGGGGTTTGTAGGCTCACCCAACAGAACCCTTTATTGTATGAGTAAACATGCTGTTGAAGGCGTCACAAAGGCAATGGCCGTAGAATTAGCTGCTGACAATATTCGCGTAAATACCGTAGCACCAACATTTGTTATGACACCGATGACGGCCCCTATGTTTGAAGATGAAACATTCAAAACATTTGTATTCGATATGATCCCGCTTGGTCGTTTAGGCAAAGTAGAAGATGTAGCAAACAGCTGTACATTTTTGTTAAGTGAACTTGCTGCAATGATCACCGGTACAAGCATTAAAGTAGACGGTGGCTGGACAGCTCGATAAGCCTACATCGTACCCCCCCCATTTTAGCCTAAACATAAGGTAACAAACATGACCGTTAAAAACAGACTCATTAAATACGCCGACTTAAAACCATGTACAAACGCATTCATTGATACGCGTAGTCCAGGTAGTGACAAAAAAGAAAACTTCACACTTATTGGTCCTGGTGTTGCAGAAAACCCAGATCAACACATACATATTTCAATTCCTCATGGATTCAATATTGGTGGAGCAAGACAACCCAGTGGTTGCTTAAACTCACAACATAGTCACCTTACTGAAGAGGTATTTGTTATTCACAAAGGTACATGGTCTTTTATTAGTGGTGTTAATGCCGATGACGGTAAAGTTATCCTCAATGAAGGTGACATTATTTCAATTCCAATGGATATTTTTCGAGGGTTTGAAAATGTTGGTGACGATATTGGTTATTTACATGCAGTACTTGGTGGTGATGATCCTGGCCGTGTTACATGGGCGCCTAAAGTGTTCGACCTTGCTAAAGAGTATGGGCTAGTCTTGCTCGAAGACGGCAGTTTAGTTGATACAACGTTAGGTGAAGTGGTCCCTAATGATAAAAAGCCAATGCCAGTAACCTCTGCCAAAGAAATTGCTCAACATCGAATTGTAAACAGTGACGATATGAATGCAATTGTGCAACGTACCGCTGACTTTGACTGGTCAAAAAACACATGTTTATCACAGTTTGACGGCGTTGAAGAAGCCGCGCTTGTTGGAGCAGCATGCCCACAGGAAGCTTTGCTAAGTAGTAAATTAAATTGGTCACATAACTTTGTGGTTCGCGCATTAAAATTAAGTGCCGGTGCAAAAATTAACGAACATATCAGATACGAAGAAGAAGTGCTCTTTGTCCATCAAGGCGAAGTTGAAATAACGGTCGATGATGAAACGTTGTTGCTAGAAAAGGGCGACACTTTCACAACTCCTATTGAATCTATACGAAGTTTCGCTCAAAAAGGTAATCAAGATTGCGTTCTTTATATTACTAGACGCCATGACCAACCTAAAGCGCCTAAATTCATTTAAAGTATAAATTTATGTCGGCTAATTATCTGTCAGAAATAGTAAGCTAATCAGCTAGCTTACTATTTCTTCATTGTTAATTCACATTATAATTTTTGACTTTATAGATTTCTAATGAAATTTAGAACAATTCTATTATCTAACGCAGGGCTGATTTTTATCAGTTCAAATGTAGTTAGATAAGGCTAACTACTAATGTCGTTTTAGCGCGCAAAGTTTACATTAGTAGCTTTATAATGAACGACTGCTATGGTGAGTTTTCTACTGTCTGGCTTGATTAAAACTTATAAATTTGAACATCGTCATTCCTTCACATCGACATACAGGACGTATTAATGTCGTGAAGCTAAGGATAGCTAAGAACGACCATGTGATCATGACATTGCCTACATGGATTTCATTATTAGGCACTGTTACTTAGTTTTGTCTGGAACAAAAAACTGACCGTTCATCCTGAACATAAAAAGCTCATAAGTTTTAACTTATGAGCTTTTTTAGCACTTAACTTTTGAAGCAAGGCACGACTAACTCGTCATTAGCTGATCACTAATCGCCGATTTTTGCCCACGTATCACGTAAGCCTACCGTACGGTTAAATACTAGTTTTCCAGCGGCGCTATCTTCTGCTGATATTTTATTATCTAAACAGAAATAGCCTTGGCGCTCAAATTGAAATGCTTGCTCCGGTTTTGCCGTAGCTAATGATGGCTCAACCTTGGCATTGTTGATAATGACTAATGAATCAGGGTTCATCACACTATAAAAATCTTCTGCTGCACCTGGGTTAGGCACAGTAAACAAACGTTCATACAAACGAATTTCAGCATCAAGACTTTGCTCAGCAGCAACCCAATGAATAACGCCTTTAGGTTTAGTACCGTCAGTTGGGTTTTTACCTAAAGTTTCAGGGTCGTATTGACAGTAAACCGTAGTCACTTTGCCGTCTTCATCTTTGTCACAACGTGTCGCCGTAACGACATAGGCACCGCGCAAGCGTACGGCTTTATCTAGTACTAAGCGCTTATATTTTTTGTTCGCTTCTTCACGAAAATCTTCTGCTTCAATGTAAAGCGTTTTAGCAAATGGCACAATACGTGAGCCTTGGCTTTCATCACTTGGATGGTTTTTCACCTCAAGACTTTCAACGCTATCTTCAGGGTAATTCTCAATCACTAGTTTAATCGGATCAAGTACCGCCATAGCTCGTGGTGCATTGTCGTTTAAGTCTTCACGGATACAAGCATCTAAGACACTCATTTCAACCGTATTGTCCATTTTCGTTACGCCAATGCGCTTAGAAAATTCACGTAATGAACCCGGTGTGAAACCTCTGCGACGAAATGCAGCAATGGTAGGCATACGCGGATCGTCCCAACCACTGACTAGCTTTTCTTCAACAAGATTGTTTAGCTTGCGTTTACTCATCACGGTGTATTCTAGATTCAAACGTGAGAATTCATACTGACGCGGCGTAGTTTCAATAGAAATATTTTCAATCACCCAATCATATAAACGACGGTTATCTTGAAACTCTAAGGTACAAATTGAATGAGTAATACCTTCAATAGCATCTGAAATACAATGGGTAAAGTCGTACATTGGGTAAATGCACCACTTGTCAGCTGTTTGATGATGATGAGCAAATTTAACACGATAAATAATAGGATCACGCATACACATGAAGCTCGATGCCATGTCAATTTTAGCTCGCAGCGCGCATTCGCCCTCTTTAAAGCCTCCGTCTTTCATTTTTTCAAATAAAGCCAGGTTCTCTGCAACAGACGTGTCTCGATAAGGACTGTTTTTGCCCGGCTGTTTTAATGTACCGCGATACTCTCGCGTTTCTTCAGCGTTTAAAAAACAAACATAAGCCAAACCTTTTTCGATAAGCTCAACAGCGTAGCCATACAAACGATCAAAATAGTCTGAAGAATAATGAATATCCCCCGCCCATTCAAAACCAAGCCACTTAACATCTGCTTGAATAGAGTTTACGTAATCAATATCTTCTTTTTCAGGGTTAGTATCATCAAAACGTAAGTTACATAAACCATTGTAATCTTGAGCAATACCAAAATTTAAACAAATAGATTTAGCATGACCTATATGTAAAAAACCATTAGGCTCAGGCGGAAAACGCGTTTGTACTTTGCTATGTTTACCGCTAGCAAGGTCAGCATCAATGATTTGACGAATAAAATTGGTTGGACGGTTTTCTACTTCCGACATCCACAAAACCCCTAAAAATGATTAAAATTTAAAAATATAATGGCGGATATTATATCAATAGAATTAACCTAAGCGCACCTAAAGAATGGAAAATCTGTCGTGAAATGGCAATATATAGTGAAATATCACTGGGTAATGCTCAGTGCCTAGTAAGTTAACTAAAAATAGCGCTAGCATTAAACCTGCTTTTTAAAGCTTATTTAATAAATATAACTATTCAGCGAAAGCTAGGTTAAGCCTGTAGTAATCGACAAACCCATTCACATCCGACCAGTAAATTGCTATGTTATTGCTTCCGAGACTACTTTTTTGATGGTTAAATATACCTCTATGTCTGATTATTCAACTCAACTCAGCGCTAATTCTCCGAACTCTCTGGTGCTTGAAAACACGCAAAAATGGCAACGTAAATCAAAAAGCGAAATGACCGTTAATGGCTATTTTCGAGCCGGTGCTAAAAATGCTAAACGTATTCATTTATTGCACGGCACGGGTTTTTCCGCAATGACACTCGCAGCAATGGCTTCGCAACTCCCAAGTGACTGGTCACTTTGGTTAACGGATGTCCCTGGGCATGGTGATTCAACACAACCAACAACAAAAATGCCTAATTGGCAAAAAATGGCCAACACCGTCGCTGATGCACTTTATCAACAAGCGAATGTCAAAGAAGATGGGCCTTTAATCGGTATTGGCCATTCGATGGGCGGCGTTTTGACCTTGTTTGCCGCCACGAAATACCCCGATTTATTCAGTGAAATAATTTTGTTAGACCCAGTGCTATTTCAAACTGAAATGATCATAGCCCAGCAACTTATGCGAGCAACGGGAACATGGCGGCACAGAGCCTTGGTTAAGTCAGTGGCTAATCGCACAGCAACATGGCCAAACTTAATGGCAATGAATAAAGATATTGCCAGCAAAGCTTTCTATCAAACCTGGCATCCGCAAGCAATCAAAGACTATTGCCAATTCTCGACATGTGAAACGAATGAAAACTCGATAAAACTCAGTTGTGATCCAAGCTGGGAAGCATCTATGTTTGGCTCGTACCCCAAGGGATTATGGCAAGCTGTTCATAACGTTGCTATACCGGTCAATATTTTATTAGCTCATAAAAGTTATTTCTTTATTCCTAAGGCCGTCAAAAAAGCAGCAAAAATCAACAGTAAAATTCAATGGCAAAAGTTTGGTCAAGGTCATTGTTTCCCAATGGAAGAGCCGGTAGAAACTGCTAAAAAGATAACATCAATGATCTTGGCTAAAAACTGATATGAAGGTTTTAATCGAAATTACCATACCACTCAAATTTGGCTATTTTATTAATATTGCTTTATTTAAATAATATGAATTAAAGTCTGACAATGAGGATGATTTGAAAAGGTTAACTTTAACTGATGCCTTGTCGACACTATATATACAAGGATGTAAAAATGAAAAAATTCAATATAATTAGTTTATTATCGACACTTCTCATTGCTAATAATGCACTTTCGATGGAACTATCAAGGCATTTAAGTACTTCTAGCGAACCAACGCCTAAAATAAGAATTGAACCCAAGTATCCCGCATCTGCTGCCCGACAACGTCGTGAAGGTTGGGCCAATTTTAGTTTTATCATCGAAAAAGACGGCAGTGTATCTAATGTTATCACGCAGGAAACCTCTGGTAGCAAAGACATCACGCTAGCAGCTAAAAAAGCAGTGATGAAATGGCAATATGAACCAGCGATGGAAAATGGAGAGCCGGTACAGCAATGTGTTAATAGCGTACAGCTAAATTTTAGAATGCACAAAGATGGTGCTCAAGGAGTCACGCGTCGGTTTAAAAGTTTATATAACAAAACTAAAGAGGCATTAGATGCAAGAGATTATACCAAGGTAAAAGAGCTATTAAGTAAATTTGCAACGCTAACTAATATGCATCTATCAGAATATAATTTTTTACAACTATTAAGTGCAAGATATGCTCGAGATATAGGCGACGACGCGATGCAACTTAGCCATTTAAAAAGAGTAAAGTTTGGCTCAGATAATAAAGACACTAAGCAAAAATTAGCCATATTAGATCAGCGTTTTGTCTTGGAAATACAATTAAATCAACTCCAATCAGCATACAAAACCTATAAACGTATTGAGCGCATGGCTGTTGCCGCACCAGATTTAACACGTTATAAGAAAATAATTAAGCATGTTGATGAATTTGTTAATTCAACCAATGAGCTAGTGATTAACGCTGATATACTTGATAATGACTATTTCCATCATGCGCTAGTACGTAATAAATTCACTATTACTAACATTTCTGGAGCATTAACTAAAATGGATATTCGTTGTGCTAATAAACGCCATTTGTATTCAATAGAAAGCAACAATACTTGGGCAATACCTGAAGCTTGGCAACAGTGTCATATCTTTATCTTTGGTGAAAAAAATTCCACATTTAACTTAATTGAACACCCATTTGAAGCTTAGATATAACTCAAGCCAACGTGGCCATTAATTTATTCGTGTTCTAGCAACATCAGCTAGCTGAGGTGATAAACTAGATAGGTTATCTAACTCACCTTCAATAACACTTTTAGGGAGTTTTTTTATTAACAACTGACCGATTTCCATGGCATTTTTTTTTGCTGCAAAAATCAAAATATTATTATTGTCACAGAGAACATCACTAAACACTGTCCGTAACTTTAACCGGTTTGCCTTGAGTAACTTGCGTAATCGGCCTTTATCATCTACGGCGACGTATTCACAAATGTTTTGTGCGATATTAAAACCATAACTTTTCGGAACATACAAACACGCAACAGAAATAATACAAACAAAGCAAAATAATTTCATATACCCACCTACAGCTAATATGTTGTTAGAGTTAAAATAAGTTTAGCCTCATTTAGTCAAAATGCTTAATTATATACTTAATGAAATATTTATTTAAACACTCGTAAATCGAGAACTGCTGAGTAGCAGTTAAAATAGTAAAAAGTAGCAACAAACGCTTATTTCATAAACTAACTTTCCTGTAACTACGTTGAAACGACAGCACCAGCTATTTCCAGCACTGTTAGCTGAAAATATATAAATTAATCTGAATAGCAAATACCTAATTTCAGGTCAATGTTAATATACTTTCTGGACAATGAACCTAGCGAGTTAAAATATGCAGATTCGATTACTTTTAATATCCCTAATGCGATGTAATCTAATAACGAGTTCCGCGACAGCTACAAACGAAGCATTAACTCAAGAAGTGATAACTAGCGGATAAAAGTTTGCGCTATGCTGTTTAAACAAAAAACGCAGGTAAACTGCGTTTTTTTATTTCACTCAGCTACCTGTGTAATGTATTTAGAATTGAGCAACCACTTGTTCAACAACCACTTTAATGGCTTTACTTGGGTTGTCTTGTTCAGAAGATTTAATGCGTTTTACAGCCCAACCATGCCATACCGGTTGATGAGTCTTTACGTCATAAACGTCTATCGCTAATTTACCTTCGGTATAGTTTCGGACATGGTTATTGTTACTGATCCCTATGCCACCGTAATAACCGTGGCCCCAAACAAAAGCAGAACGATAGGTTGTTGGCAATGAATCGACTTTAACTTTATCTCGACTACCCATGGTATATGAAATCGTAAAGTCCGCGGCTTCGGCATCACTGATCAATTGATAACCTTTGGCAATAAAGGCTTGCTCAATGGCATTATCAATTCTCACTTTCATTACGGGGTTAACGTCCACAGGCTCTGCTAATACTTTATTCTCATTTAGCCATGCGAAAGTTTTATAATGTGATGTAGTAATCTTGTTATTGCGATCGAAGTCTACTCTAGCTTGCTGCGTTGACACACACCCAGTGAGTACACTAACAAGTGCTAACAGTACAATTAGTTTATTTTTTAACATAAATCCCTCCAATAACTTTGATATATTTCAAACTGAGATAACAGACTATCATAAATACCTAGATAAGCTGTTGAAAAATGTAATTGCGTTACTACTGCAATACTAACAAATCTCAGCTAATACCAGCACACCTATTGATAACATCAATTATTTAAAATTGAATTAAGTGCAAAAACGCTATTATCGTTCTGGCTTTAAAAATTCAATACCCACTTAAATGACCAAACTTTACATAAATTATGTCTCAAAATTTTTATTTGCTATAACAAAAAATAAAAACTTATAAATAATGAACACTTTTTCATTGACACATGTAAGCAAACCCCTTAAAACTATATACATTACTTTTCTCTATATTTATTTTTTAACATGAATTTAGCTAACACACTTTTATCTATCCTCATTCTCGTCGTGGTCCTAAAACCAATGCGTGGACGATATTGTGTGTAAAAAATAAAGTAAAAATTATCAACAATAAACCCTCGCTCTGCAAAGACCGGGGGTTTTTTTATCACTATTTATTAGTCACTAATTTTATTTACTCAAGGGATTACATATGACAACAGCGCAATTCTCAGGTGCAGAACTGGTAGTAAAAACCCTATCAGCACTTAAGGTAAAATACTTATTCGGTTATCCGGGAGGAACCGTATTAGATATTTATGATGCACTATTTCGCCAAGATGATGTCGAACACATTCTGGTGCGCCATGAGCAAGCAGCAACCCATATGGCGGACGGCTTTGCGCGAGCCACTGGCGAAGTGGGTGTGGTTTTAGCTACTTCAGGCCCTGGCGCGACTAACTGTATCACCGGTATAGCAACGGCCTACATGGATTCGATTCCGATGGTCGTGCTATCTGGTCAAGTTCCAACCGGATTAATTGGTGATGACGCCTTTCAAGAAACTGACATTGTTGGTTGTTCTCGCCCGATAGTGAAACACAGTTTTAACTGTCGTAATGTTGCTGATATTCCAAACACCATTGCGAAAGCATTTTATATCGCCAGTACTGGCAGACCTGGGCCAGTTGTTATCGAATTACCCAAAGATATTTTAATGCCGCAATACACCGCTGAATTTACGCTAAATTCAGCAATTAATATGCGCTCTTATAACCCAACAGTGAAAGGGCATCATCGTCAAATCAAGAAAGCAGTGCAAGCAATATCAGATGCTAAACGCCTTGTTATCTACTCAGGTGGCGGTGTGATCATAGCAAATGCCGCTGAGTTACTTACCCAACTGGTGGAAAAGTTAAATGCCCCCGTTACGAATACATTAATGGGCTTAGGTGGCGTGTCAGGCCTGCATGAAAACTTTATTGGTATGTTAGGCATGCATGGTAGCTTAGAAGCGAATAAAGCCATGGCACATGCTGATGTTATTCTTGCCTTAGGAGCACGATTTGATGACAGAGTAACGAACAATGTTAAAAAGTTCTGCCCTAATGCCACTATTGTGCATGTTGATATTGATCCCACCTCAATTTCAAAAACAATTAATGCTCACATTCCCGTTGTTGGCTTAGTTGACATCGTGATCAAGCAGTTAATTGCTGAACTTAACGAAAAGCAGTTTTCTATTAACGAGCAAGAAAATCAAACATGGTGGCAACAAATAGCACAATGGCGAGCAGTTAAGAGCATTAGCTACCAACAAACTAACGACACAATAAAACCGCAACGGGTTATTGAGGCGATGTATAAAGCAACCAATGGAGATGCTTACGTATGCTCGGATGTTGGTCAACACCAAATGTTTGCAGCACAATATTATCCCTTTGCCAAACCAAGACAATGGATAAACTCAGGTGGCTTGGGCACCATGGGCTTTGGGTTACCTGCAGCGATGGGCGTAAAACTAGCGTTTCCTGAAAGCCACGTTATTTGTATCACCGGTGACGGTTCAATCCAAATGAACATACAAGAGTTGTCGACGTGTCTGCAATATAATTTATCTGTGGTTATCATTTCATTAAATAACCGTTCATTAGGTATGGTACGCCAATGGCAAGACATGGTTTATGGCGGTCGCCACTCATCTTCTTATATGGAATCTTTACCTGATTTTGTCAAATTGGCCGAGTCTTATGGCCATGTTGGCATTCAAATTAATGCCCTTGATGAATTAGAAGAAAAAATACAACAGGCATTTGCCATTAAAAATCGTCTTGTTTTTGTTGATGTGCTGGTTGACGAAAATGAACATGTATATCCTATGCAAATACGCACCGGGGCGATTGATGAAATGTGGATTAAAAAGGGAGTAAAAGCATAATGCGCAGAGTTTTAGCGATATTATTAGAGAACGAAGCTGGATCACTTTCACGTATTGTTGGTCTATTTTCACAACGGGCATTTAATATTGAGAGCTTAACCGTCGCGCCTACGGAAGATCCAAGCTTATCTCGCATCACCATCGCAACTAAAGGCAATGACAAAATACTCGAACAAATTGTTAAGCAGGTAAACAAACTCATCGATGTGATTAAAGTTACTGATTTAACGGAACGCAGTCATGTGGAACGTGAGTTATTACTTATTAAAGTACTGGCGATGAACGATAAATCACGCACCGAGGTAAAGCGAATAACGGATATATTCAGGGGCGCGATAATCGACATAGGTAAACAAACTTACACTATTGAATTAACCGGTGACGCAGAAAAAATTAATGCCTTTATCTCAACGCTGGCTAACGAAACTGAGATCATTGAGTCAGTTAGATCAGGTTGTGTGGGTATTGCCCGTGGTGAAAAAGCATTAAGAGTGAAGTAATAAGCAACGCAATTGCTTAACTACATAATAAAAAGCCAGCAAATTGCTGGCTTTTTATAAGGGACTTTCATCGTTCAGTTTATATTTTGACAAACCTACGACGTAAACCAACAAACACTAACAAGGCAAGGCTGCTTAAGCCAAAACCTGCTCCTTGTCGTTCTACTTTTTCTTCTACTTTGCTACAGTCTTCAACTTCACCATTTATTGGCTTCAATGAAACAGCACGTACTACATCTTCAAACAGCTGCTCACCTTTATCATCAACCATTAACGCACCTTTTGAATCATGGCGAGGCACTCTGACTAAAGCAGTTGCTGATATTTCATTGGCGTCATTAATATCACGCGCTTCGATGATAGTATAAGCACTATCACAGGCTAAAAAATCATTTAGGTTAGTAAAAGTTTTACTGGTGATATCATATAAGAAACCGTGGGTTCTTCTCGGGGTACTGCCATTATTGTCGTTATGGGTTTCAACTTCACCTTCGCCGACAACTTTACCTGCTTCATTAATCGCACGAGCAGTACTTGAACTACCAGTAAAATAATCAGTAGGTAAAATCATTTCCATCGTTTCAGCATTAGTGTCAACATGGTAAAACTTAGTACGTAAGTTACCATTGATATAGGTAGTCACATGCCCTACAGCAATACCCGCATCATTAATATCATAAGCTTTCGAGCGGAAATATTTACTATGATCGTCGGTAAAATCTTTAACTTCGCCATTTTTATAAACTACGGCATAAAGCTCGCGTCGTTCATTAGCACTTGGATTAGTTTCATTTTCGTCTTGCCAACCATAAGCAAAACCAACAGCAACCCCGTTATTATTAACCGCTTGTGCATAGTTAATATATTCACGAACATCATCTTCATGTGGCGTAACTAAATGACCTAAAGTTTCAGCGCTAACAATACCTTGTGCGTCAATTGTCCACATCATTGCTTCTGTGTTGTAGATATTATCAACAATTCGCTGTACACAAACCTCATAAGGTAAATCATCTAATACATTTGGATCTGCGCAGCCACCAGTATCATCGGCAATAAAGTCAAGAGCCTCTTGATCGATACTTGTACTGGCATAACCTACGGCAATGTGAGATTCACTAATATCTAATATAGCTGATTGGCCGCCGAAACGTTGTTCTTCAGGTAAAGTAAGTTCACTTGGCGGAGTAATTTCAATGATACTTGCGCCACCGTCCGGCGAGAAAAAACCTCTGGTGGTAAACTCTCTAACCCAATGCGTTACTTCGTCACCATCACTTTCGGTAAAATCAAGCGGTAAGTAAGGTGCTGATGCATTACCGTAGACCCAACCCTCATTAGTGATGCCGCTAATATATTCTTTAGTAGAACGAGAAAGCACATCAGTACCAGCCAATTTCTGATCAAAAACATTAAACAATTCAGTTTGACCATTGAAATTCGTCATTGCGAATACGTCACCAACTTGTTGGTATAACGAATTACCGGCTCTACCTTCAAGAAATAGAATCACCCAAGAAAGGTCATTGGCTGTTGGTGTGCCTGCACGCAAAGCCGCTTCATCTTCTATATCTTCTAAGTCATGAACTCTTTCATGACTGTTTTCAGCTAATGCCACAATAATGTCGTAGTCATCCTCATCAAGATATTGAAACTGAACTGGAAAATTATAAATATCGGTGCCTGAAATTGCAGCTTCACCGTTATTATTTTCTTGTTGTGAGTAGGTATATTTTAATGAAGAAACATCACCTTTATCGATAACTTGATATGTGGCGGCATTAACGGCGGATAATCCTAATGCACTAGTAATTCCTAATGCTAAAATCGATTTTACAAATTTGTTCATGTAACTACTAAGCTCACTTTCGTTATTAATCATCTAATTCTTGCCATCTAGCGTAGGCAACTTCGAGTTTGGACTCATTTTCGGCTAACTGGTTCAATATGGTATTTGTTTGCTCTGAGCTTTGATTAAAAAACTCAGCGCTATTTACTTGTTCTTGTAGGTCTGCAATAAGGTTTTCAAGCTCGTCAATAACCTTAGGTAACGCTTCTAACTCTCGCTGTTCTTTATAAGAGAGTTTTTTCTTTGCGGTAAGTTCAATTTTTTCACTAACCACAGGCTGCTTTTCTTCTTGCTTGGTTTTAACCGATGCAGGTGCCATAGCTTGTCGTTGTTTATCTTTATGTTCAAGGTAGCTATCAACATCATCGTAACCACCGACAATTTGCGTAATATGACCACTACCATCAAAATATAGACAACTGCTAACACAATTATTCACGAAATCACGGTCATGGCTGACTAAAATAACCGTTCCTGCATAATTTGCAACGACTTCTTCCAATAACTCTAATGTTTCAATATCCAAATCGTTGGTTGGTTCATCCAATATCAACAGATTACTTGGACGTAAAAATAGACGCGCTAGTAATAAGCGATTTTTCTCACCACCGGATAAGGCACGAACAGGTGTACGAGCGCGTTTAGGGCTAAATAGAAAGTCTTGCAGGTAACCTAATACATGTCTAGGTTTACCGTTTACCATCACCTCTTGCTTACCTTCTCCGACAATTTCTTGCACGGTTTTACTCAGGTCGAGCGCATCACGATGTTGGTCAAAGTAAGCGATATCTAAATTAACGCCCGAACGCATTTTACCACTGGTGGCTTGCTGTTTACCCATGATCATTTTAATCAAGGTCGACTTACCCGTTCCGTTGGCACCAATAAAAGCAATGCGATCGTTACGTGTAATAAGTAAATCTAAATTTTTAATGATAACTTTGTCATCAAAAGCGATCGTTAGATCTTCAGCTTCAAAAACCAACTTACCTGAACGATCACCGTGTGTAATATTCATCGTGCTTTGATTGCGCACGTCACGACGCGCTTGACGTTCATTTCGAAGTTTTTCAAGCGCCCTTACTCGTCCTTCATTACGCGTACGACGTGCTTTAACACCTTGTCGTATCCAAACTTCTTCTTCAGCTAGTTTTTTATCAAATAGCGCATTTTGTTGTGATTCAACTTGTAGATCATGAGCTTTTTGTTCGATGTAGAGATCGTAATTACCTGGATAGCTTTTCAAAATACCACGGTCAAGGTCAATAATACGGGTAGATACACCACGAATGAATGCCCTATCATGGCTGATAAATAAAATAGTGCCGGCAAAATCTTTTAAAAATGACTCTAACCATAAAACGCTTTTAATATCTAAATGGTTAGTTGGCTCATCAAGTAACAATATATCTGGTGCTGTCACTAATGCTTTTGCTAACGCCAACTTACGTAACCAACCACCAGAAAGATCGCAAATTTTATCATCGGCATTTAGCGCCAATGTCGTCATCACGGTTTCAATACGTTGTTCATCTTGCCAAGCGTTTGCCAGCTCAAGTTGTTCTTGAACATTCGCCAATTTAGTGAGATTTTTTTCAGATGGGTCTTCAGTTACATCATGAATAATAACGTGGTAACGCTTAATTAAATCCGCATTTTCCTTCACGCCTTGGGCAATATAGTCAAAAACACTGATATCTGATGATTCCGGTGGGTCTTGCTCTAACATGGCCACTTGCATGGTACTAGATTTTAGCACTTGGCCATCATCTAAGGTCTGTAAGCCCATTAATACCTTCATTAAGGTTGACTTACCCGCACCATTTCTACCGACTAAACAAATTCGTTCGCCTGTTTGTACACTTAGGTCTGCTTTATCTAAGACCTTGTCTTCACCAAAGGCTAATTCACCTTGTGAAATACGAATTAATTCCATAAATTACAACAACTCCAAAATTTGTGCTTGGTCAAATGGCCAAAATAGTTTTTTATGATCTGATAAACGCTCTAACACTGGAATGCTAATACGATACAGTTCGAGCAGTTTTTCATCATCAATAATATCGACAACGCTTATTTCTTCAACAGAGATATCGGCTGTACATAGCGCCAATGCGTCATCACATAAATGACAGCCCAAAGTGCCATATAAATTAAACTTAACCGACATATTAATTTACCTTACGGGTGAACAACCAGCTGTTGTGAATATGCTTATTACGTTGAAAGTCTTTGTCGCGAGTTTTCTCGCTCATCTCTTGCACATTTAGGCCTAACGCAGCAATGGCTTCAAAATCCATTTTGAAATTACGTTTGTTATTGGTAAAAATTAATTCACCTCCATCTGCGACCGATTTCATACCATCAGTTATTAAGCTAACGTGATCACGCTGTACGTCAAAACTTTCGCCCATACGCTTAGAATTAGAAAAAGTGGGTGGGTCAATAAATACCACGTCAAATTTTTCTTCATTCTTCTGTAGCCATTGCAAACAATCTGCTTGGATGAATTGATATTTATGGCCACTAAGATTATTCAGTAAAAAATTGTCTTGGGCCCAACTTAAATAGGTATTCGACATATCTACCGTAGTTACCGTACTGGCACCATGCAATGCTGCTTGCAACGACACTGAGCCGGTATAGGCAAATAAATTTAATAGTGATTTTCCTTTCGACTTTTTAGCGACTATTTGACGAGTTTTACGATGATCAAGAAACAATCCCGTATCTAAGTAATCCCAAAGGTTTACTTTTAGCTTTGCACCATATTCATCAACAACCATTGATTTTTTGGTTTGCTCAACACGTTGGTACTGTTCTTTACCTTTTTGTTTTGCTCGGGTTTTAATAATGACTTTATCAGTAGGGACATCTAGCACTTTAGGCGCAAAATAAACCACTTCTTGTAGTCGTTTTGCAACTTTCTCTGGCTCAATAATCGATGGCGCACTGTATTCATGAATAACAAGATGATCGCCATAAACATCAACAGCAACATTGTACTCTGGAATATCAGCGTCATATAAACGGTAGCATTCGATTTGTTCTTGTTTAAGCCAGCCTTTTAAATTTTTCTTATTTTTCAACAAGCGATTAGCAAATGCCGAGTCTTTTTGTTCAAATTCAGCATTAACATTACTGCTAGAGACTTGTTTGTCATCTAAATTATAAAGTGCAAACTGACAATCTAACGGCCCGTTTTTAAACTTATAACGTTTAAAAGTCACCATTTTCATCATTGCTAATAGCTCAACATTGGCTGTTAACACCGCTACTCGCCAATTAACAAAATGAGACTTGAATTTTTGTCCTAACAAAGCAAAACTTTCAACTAGCTCAGGTAACTCACCAATTCGCTCGCCATAAGGAGGGTTAAATAAGATAGTTCCTTTCGGTCCAAAGGCATTTTTTATATCGTTGGCATTTTTACAAGAAAACTCAATAAACCTTTGTATACCAGCATTTTTAGCATTTTGCTGTGCCGTTTTTAGTACTCTGCTGTCTAAATCAACACCAAACACTTTTGTTTTTAGTTGCGTTAAACCAACGTGTGAATGTTCAATAGCTGCAGATTTAGCAGCTTTCCATGCATCTGCCTGATGGCCTAACCAATAATCAAAGCCCCAAATCCCTCTATCAATGCCTGGTGCATAGCCTGCCGCCATTAATACGGCTTCTATAACAATGGTTCCAGAACCACACATAGGATCAACTAGCGGTTTAGAGGTATCATCTAACCAACCAGAACGGGTAATAATAGCGGCCGCTAAATGTTCTTTCAGTGGTGCAGCACCAGTATTTTCGCGATAACCACGTTTAAATAAGCTACGACCAGAAAAATCTAGGTAAATAACCACTTTTTGCTTTAACAAGCGCGCCTGAAAACTGACTTGCGGAGCAGACTTATCTACTGATGGACGTTCTTGGTTTAAATCACGAAAATGATCAACAACAGCATCTTTAACCGTTAGCGCGCCAAATTGACTATTTCGGATTTCGTCACTGGTACCAACAAAATCAATGGCAAAAGTACTATCAACAGAAAATTGTTCAGACCAAACAACCGATTTTGCTGCTGCATAAAGCTCATCTTTGTTATTGGCATCGCCCTCACCAAGCTTGAGCAATACGCGAGTAGCTAAACGAACGTGTAGACAAATATGATACGCGTGCTCAATAGTTGCGTTAAAATAAACACCTTCAGGCTTTTGAACAACTTGCTCAGCGTTCAAATCTTTAAGTTCTTGTGCCAGTAATATTTCTATACCTGGAGAGGTTAATGCTAAAAATTGCTGCATATAGGTTTTCCAATCTAATTTATGCCGCGATTATAAACAAAGACACGTACTACTTATAGGCATTTTACAAATTACCGTAAACTATCTAAAAATTTATCTTGTATTTAATTCAATTTCGCCCTAATTACCGCCAATTGCGTGAAATACGAGTTATTCGAGTACAAAAAACAAGCAAGCGAAAAATAGATTCAATAAAAGCTAAAATTAATATCAAAACAGGTTGCAAATCACCTGATGTATCCTTATTATACGCCTCGCTTTCAGGGAAGCTCTACAGGGCAATCCTTTAAGTATTCTTAAGTTTGAATTAAAACATCTTGGCTTCCTAGTTTTACTAGGTCATTCGGACGCGGGATGGAGCAGCCTGGTAGCTCGTCGGGCTCATAACCCGAAGGTCGTCAGTTCAAATCTGGCTCCCGCAACCAAT